>Ga0193963_1001089_pt1 | contig 13775 bp, 10 predicted proteins | sample FB_6_MG_FD_140359 | JGI IMG/M metagenome (GOLD analysis project Ga0193963, IMG submission 140359) | Microbial mat bacterial communities from the Broadkill River, Lewes, Delaware, United States - FB_6_MG | ecosystem: Environmental > Aquatic > Freshwater > River > Microbial mats | place: USA...
CAGGCACCTCGTTGTCACCCCAGTCCGTTGATTACCCATACCTGAACTGGTATTCACGTTCACAGTGGAGCAGCGCCGATGGCACCGAACCGCTGCCAACGTTCTGCAGTGGCTTCTATCGCCGGGCCGACATCCAGCCACTGGGCAGCGATGTGATTGTGGCAGAAGCCGACGAAGCGCAACTTGATAAAGAGGGCAATGCTTTCCTCCGTGGCGATGTAGAAATGCAACGCGACAATTACTTGCTCAAGGGCGACAGCCTCAGTTGGCAGCAACAAGCGGGCAGCGGGCAGTTTGTCGGGAATGTCAGCATCTACACGTCCTGGTCAACGTTACACAGTAAAGAAGCCCTGTTCAGCGATCAGGGAACCGGACAAGCCGCCAACCTGACCTTGCAGGAAGCCGCTTACGCCCTGCCCGACAACCACATGCGCGGCGAAGCGGCGTTTATCGAAACCCGCTCCAACGGCAAGATCCACTTGCGCCAGGCATCTATGACCTACTGCCCGCCTGGCCAGGCTGACTGGGACATCGTCGCCTCCAATATTTATCTGGATCAGAAGCGTGGCATTGGCTCCGCCTGGAACACACGCCTGAGAGTGATGGAAGTGCCGGTGATGTACATTCCCTACTATCGCTTCCCGATTGATGACCGACGCACCACCGGTTTTCTGAACCCGTCCTTTGCCATCAATGGCAATGGTCAGCTGGAAGATTTGCAAACACCGTTTTACATCAATATTGCGCCCAATCTGGACGCCACGATAACGCCGCATCACATTCTGGATCGAGGCTTCTTGTGGGAAGCCCAACTGCGCCATAAAACCGCTCTGATGGGCGATGGCGAGCTGAATTACGGCTACCTGAATCAGGATCAGACCGAAGAATACGAACGCTGGCTGGTCAACTACACCCAGAAAGGCAACTGGGGCCGCCACTGGTCACACAGTTGGGAATACAACCACGTCAGCGACAGCGGCTACCTCAGCGATATAAACAGTGCTTCCGGCATCAATCGCAGCACGCACTTGCCACGCCGGGGAAGCGTTCGTTATGAGCAGGGTCACTGGCAAGCCGAGCTGCTGATTGAAGGCTTTCAGACCATTGACGACAGTCTGGCGCTGAGCCAGCGTCCCTACCAGCGTTTGCCACAGGTCTCGGTAGACTATCAGCAGCGCTGGGGACAACACTGGCAGTTTGAGCAAAACATTCAACTGGCCCGTTTCCGCCGCCAGCAACGCGACACCATCAATGGCACCGAGCAACAGCTCAGTGGCTTTGACGGCCTGTTTGGTCAGCGACTGGTTTCGGACACACACCTGAGCTGGCGTCAGCAATGGGCGTCGGTTTACCTCCAGCCCTCAGTGGATTTCCGCTACCGCCAATACCAACTCGGCCATGAACAGCGCGACACTCTGAGCGATGACCAGCCGCTGTCGGTCAACTACGGTATTCCGCGTTATCAACTTGATGCCGGGCTGGTGCTGGAACGACCACTGCAAGGGCAATTTCTACAGCGCCAAACTCTCGAACCGCGCCTGCTGTGGGTCAAAAGCCCTCATCAGTCTGGCCAGACCCAGCTCCCCACCTTCGATTCAGGCAACCTGACCGTTGACTATCAAAGCCTGTTCAGTGGCGAGCGTTTCAGCGGTCATGATCGAGTAGCAGACCTGGATCAGATCAGCCTCGGTGTCACCACTCGTTTTCAAAACCACAACGGCAGCGACTATCTGAACGCCAGTCTGGGCCGCATTCATTACCGGCATGATCGCCGTGTGGTGCTGGATGCCGGTGATGAGGTCAACCATCAGGCCACGTCCACCGCGATTGCCGAAATCAACTGGTTCCCGACCACCGAGTGGCAGCTTTACCACACGCTGGAATGGGATACCTACGACAACTTTGCCCGCCAGAAGCGCTTTGGCCTGCACTATAACGACGGCCAGAACCACCTCGTCAATCTGTCCAGCCACGAGCTACAAACGCTGGACAACAATGGTCAGATTGATACCAGCCTGCATCAGATAGACGCCAGCGCATTCTGGTCTCTGTCTGATCGCTGGGCTGTGATGGGGCGCATCCTGCACGATCAAAACAGCTACCAGCAGAACGAAACACGCCCCGCCAGCCCGACTCTGGAAGCACTGGCCGGATTTGAATACCAGAACTGCTGCTGGCGCTTTCAATTGCTGTATCGGGAAACTTCCCCCGGCGAGAACGATCCTAACGCCAACAGCAGCACCGACAGTCGCCGGAGCCTGATGTTCAGCATCCAGCTCAAGGGCCTGACCACTCTGGGTGGCGGCACCGACTCCCTTCTCAGCCAAAGTATCAACGGATACTCCAGACGACAGTACCATGACTATTAATCATCACTTGCTCGCACTCGCTTTTGCTCTTTTTGCTTCTGCCTCTCAGGCCAAACCTGTCCTGATCGACAAGGTAGTGGCCGTGGTGGATAACAGCGCCATCATGCAATCCGAACTGGATGGCCGCATTCAGCGAGTCATCGGCCAGAATCGGAGCGCACGCTTGCCAGACCTTGAAGCCTTGCGCAATCAGGTACTGGATCGCCTGATTCAGGAAAGCATCCAGTTACAGATGGCCGATCGCGTGGGCATTCGCATCAGTGATGCCCAATTGAACGAAGCGATTGAGCGCATTGCCGCCCGTAACGGCATGGGGCTGGCCGCCTTCCGTCAGGCGATGGAAGCCGAAGGCGTTTCCTTTGCCGTGGCACGTCAGCAGATTCGTCAGGAAATGCTGATCTCGCGCGTACAGCGTATCCGCGTTGGCCAACGCATCGAAATTACCGATCAGGACATTGATTACTTCCTGTCGTCCGAAGCAGGCAAGCTGGCGTCAGCCGCTGAATACGAGCTGGGCCACATTCTGATCGCCATTCCAGCCGATGCTCGCGCCAGTGACATAAACAACGCCCGTGCCAAAGCCGAACGTCTGGTTGGCCAACTTCGGGGCGGAGCCGACTTCCGCAGCACCGCCATTACCGAATCCAATGGCCGCAACGCCCTCAAAGGCGGCGACCTGGGATGGCGCAAAGAAGCTCAGCTACCCGGTATCTTTGCCGATGCCATTCCTGCCCTGAACATCGGCGGCGTCAGCAACCCCATTCAGAGCGCCAGTGGTTTCCACATCGTCAAGATCCACAACAAGCGCGGCGGTGCAACCAAGCTGGTGAACCAGTCCAAGGTGCGCCACATTCTGGTGAAAACCAACGAACTGCGTGATGCCCGTCAGGCCGAAACCCTGATCAACAGCCTGTACGATCGCGCCCGTCAGGGAGAAGATTTCAGCGCACTGGCGAAAGAATTCAGCGACGACCCTGGCAGCGGCTCACTGGGTGGTGATCTGGGCTGGGTGAACCCTGGTGACATGGTGCCGGAGTTTGATCGCACGATGCACCAGACCGAAGTGAACGGCATCAGCGCACCATTCCAGAGCCAGTTCGGCTGGCACGTTCTGGTGGTTGAAGGCCGTAAACAAACCGACATTGGCAAAGAAGTGCAGCGCAATCAGGTACGTCAACTGCTGTCCGCACGCCGCTTCGAAGAAGAGTTGCCGGTCTGGCTGCGCAAAATTCGCGCAGAAGCCTACGTTGATATCAAGGACGCCTCATGACCGTTCGACTGGCGATTACCTCCGGTGAGCCGTCGGGCATCGGCCCGGATCTCTGCGTGCAACTGGCACAGCAGATTCAGTCCGCCCAACTGGTCGTCATCGGTGACAGCGCGCTGTTGCAGCAACGCGCCGCCGAGCTGGATTTACCACTGACACTGCACCCGTTTGATGCCGATGCCGCCGCCGAACCGGCACCGGCAGGCAGCCTCTGGATTCAGGACGTGAGTCTGGCGGCTCCGGTTGAGGCTGGACAACTGAACAGCACCAATGCTCATTACGTACTGGAGACCTTGCAACAGGCCGCCGATGGCTGCCTGCAAGGTCGGTGGGATGGCATTGTCACCGCCCCAGTTCACAAGGGCGTCATCAACGATGCCGGTATTCCCTTTACCGGCCATACCGAATTCTTCCGTGATGTGGCCGAAGTGCCGGAAGTGGTCATGATGCTGGCCACCAGTGATCTGCGCGTGGCACTGGTGACAACACACCTGCCACTGCGTGACGTCGCCGATGCCATCACCCCGGAGCGCATCACTCGCGTGGTGCGGATTCTGCAGCACGACTTGCAACACCATTTCGGCCTTGAGAATCCACACATTCTGGTGGCCGGGCTGAACCCTCACGCCGGGGAAGACGGTCATCTGGGGCGAGAAGAAATTGATGTCATTATTCCCACGCTGGAACAGCTTCGCCACGACGGCATGCACCTGACCGGGCCACTGCCAGCCGACACACTCTATACACCCAAGTATCTGGAACAGGCCGATGCTACTCTGGCGATGTATCACGATCAGGGCCTGCCAGTACTGAAACACCACGGCTTTGGCCGCGCCGCCAACATCACACTCGGCCTGCCTTTTATTCGCACTTCTGTCGATCATGGCACCGCACTGGATCTGGCCGCCACGGGCAAAGCCGACAGTGGCAGCCTGATCACCGCCGTTGAAGTGGCCACCGACATGGCCAACAGCCGTGTGGCCAGCCGCGGCCAATAACGAGACTATTCCATGACCAAACACGTTCAGCGCGCTCACGGCCACAAGGCCCGGAAGCGCTTCGGCCAGAATTTCCTGCATGACGGCTACACCATCGACCAGATCATTCGGGCCATCAACCCTCGGCCTGAACACTGTCTGGTGGAGATTGGGCCAGGTGTGGGAGCCATCACCGAGCCTCTGCTGGAAGCTGCTGGCCAACTCAATGTGGTTGAGCTTGACCGCGATCTGATCCCGATCCTGCGCACCAAGTTTTTCAACTATCCTGGGCTGACCATCCATGAAGGCGACGCCCTGAAGTTCGACTTCAGCCAGTTGCTGCAACCCGGAAAGCGCCTGCGCGTCATTGGCAACCTGCCCTACAACATCTCCACGCCCCTGATTTTTCACCTGCTGAGTTATCACCGGGACGTTGAAGACATGCACTTCATGCTGCAAAAAGAAGTGGTGGAGCGTCTGGCTGCCGAGCCGGGCACTTCCGACTACGGACGTCTCAGCATCATGGCGCAGTATTTCTGCAAAGTGGAATCGCTGTTTGTCGTCGGCCCTGAGTCGTTTGACCCACCACCCAAGGTTGATTCGGCCATCGTTCGCCTGTCACCTTACAAAGAGCTGCCAGTACCGGCCAAATCACTCAAGACCCTGCAGCGCGTGGTGCGCGAAGCCTTCAGCATGCGCCGCAAAACCATTCGGAATACGCTGAAAAACCTGCTCACGGCCGAACAGCTTACCGCCATCGGCATCGACATCACCTTGCGCCCGGAACGCCTGTCGCTGACTCAGTACGTGACCATTGCCGATGCGGTCTATGACCTGCAACAGGAGACTGACAATGGCGCAGAATGACGACATCGAAGTCACTGTACAGCCTTCCTGGCTGGAAGATCATTCCGACCCGGACGAAGAGATGTACGCCTTCGCCTATGAAATTACCGTTCATAACCACAGTGAAGAAGTCGTCAAACTCTGCTCGCGCCATTGGTTCATTACTGACAGTGATGACCAGACCCGAGAGGTTAAAGGTCAGGGCGTCATCGGCAAACAGCCTCGGATTCAACCCGGCGAGCACTATTGCTACTCGTCCGGCGTCGCTCTCTCAACACCGGTTGGCAGCATGCGGGGCTACTACGTCATGCAAGCCGCCGACGACACACTCTTTCACGCAGACATTCCGGCATTCACCCTCGCGGTGCCGGGAATGTTGCATTAATTCGACGCAAGGACAATTGCATGCCAATATACGCAATTGGTGATATACAAGGGTGTTTCGAACCCCTGCAACGTTTGCTGGTCAAGATTCGCTTCAACCCGAACGAAGACCGCTTGTGGCTGGCCGGAGACCTGGTTAACCGTGGCCCGGAATCGCTGGAAGTCTTGCGCTGGGCCAGCAGTCTGGGCGACCGGGTAACGGCAGTCCTGGGCAACCATGATCTGCATTTGCTGGCGCGCTATCACGGTGTCACCCGGAATAACCGCAAGGACACACTGGACGACATTCTGGCTGCGCCGGATTGCGACCAGTTGATGCACTGGCTGCGTCATCGCCCGCTGCTGCATTACGATGCACAGATCAACTGGTGCATGAGCCACGCCGGATTACCGCCAGTCTGGTCGCCAGAACAAGCACGCACTCTGGCTGGCGAGGTGGAAGCGCAACTGCAAGGCGACCAGTGCGCCAGGTTTCTGCAGCAGATGTACGGCAATCAGCCGTCCTCCTGGTCAGAGCAGCTCAGCGGCATGGATCGCTACCGGGTGATTGTGAACTACCTGACGCGCATGCGTTTTATTGACGATCAGGCGCACATGGACCTGAAACACAAGGAAGAACCGGGCACACAACCCAAGGGCTACCACCCCTGGTTTGAATTTGCCCCACAGGAGCCGCGCCAGACACGTCTGGTGTTTGGTCACTGGGCTGCCTTGCAAGGTCATACCGGAATACCGAATGTATACGCCATTGATACCGGCTGCGTCTGGGGGAGCCAGTTAACCGCCCTGAGACTGGATGACCAGCAGCACTTCGCCGTCGAGGCCTAGACTGCGCTGACCGTTATCGCTTGACCACATCACCGACCACAGGGAGAAAGAGCATGGCCTCTTTTCAACAGATCACCCTGGAGCAAGCCAAGGCGCTGCTGCAGGAAGACGGCACACAAGTCATCGACATCCGCGATGCCATGAGCTTTCAGGCCGGGCGCATACAGGGTGCCGAACGCATCGATAACCAGAACCTGCCAGCTTTCATGAGCAAGGCAAACAAGGACAAGCCACTGATTGTCTGCTGCTATCACGGCAACTCCAGTCAGGGTGCTGCCCAGTTCTTTGCTGATCAAGGCTTTGAACAGGCACTCAGCTTGAAAGGCGGCTATGAAATGTGGAAGCTCGGCTGCCCGGATTTGTGCGAAACCTGAGCCAAAATTTCCACCTAAGGCTCACATAAGGATCGTAAAATTCACATGTGAGCCTTTATCGTTTGCCATCAATGACACCATTCATGCCTCAAAACTGTACTCTTTCTGTAATTTTCTGACCGACTTCCGCACACAATCCGGCAACTTCTGCTATCCGTTATATACAGACGAATCAAAACAGCAGCGCCCGATGTTCTGACTGAATATGAACCCTTGGCTGTTGAATCGAAACGCCTGGCCAGGCCAGTCACCGGTCACAACCATTCTGACCGTCGCGCAGTCGGCACGGCACACTGCCAACAGACACCGCAGTGAATTTGTACAGATGTACCGAGGAGACCTGAACCAATCCCGTAATACGCAGCCAAAATATTTACGTAGCTACGAAAAAGACGTCAGTGCGTCCTCGATCAAACCCAAGAGAGGTGCCCCATGAGTGTTTTCAGTCGTTACCAGAATCGCTACCTGTCGACGCAGGAAGAGGTTATGACGCTTCAGCAATACCTTGACCTGTGCAAGGAAGACGCTTCCATCTACGCCAGCGCTGCCGAACGCATGCTGATGGCGATTGGAGAGCCGGAACTGATCGATACTTCCCGCGACATTCGGCTCAGCCGCATTTTCACCAACAAAGTCATCAAACGCTACCCTGCTTTTGCCGGATTTTATGGCATGGAAGAAGCGGTCGAGAGCATCGTTTCCTATTTCCGTCACGCCGCTCAGGGGTTGGAAGAGCGCAAGCAAGTGCTGTATTTGCTCGGGCCAGTCGGCGGTGGCAAGTCTTCTCTGGCTGAACGCCTGAAAGAACTGATTCAGGCCGTGCCTTTCTACGCCATCAAGGGCTCACCCGTATTTGAATCCCCGCTGGGGCTGTTTGATCCGGTCGAAGACGCCGCCATTCTGGAAGAAGATTACGGCATTCCACGGCGCTATCTTGGCAAGGCCATGTCGCCCTGGGCCGTCAAACGACTGAAAGAACACGGCGGTGACATCAGCAAGTTTGAAGTCGTCAAACTGTACCCTTCCATCCTGAATCAGGTTGCTGTCGCCAAAACCGAGCCAGGCGACGAAAACAACCAGGATATTTCTTCTCTGGTTGGCAAGGTCGATATTCGCAAGCTGGAAGACTTCTCTCAGGATGACCCGGACGCCTACGCCTATTCCGGTGCCCTGTGCCGATCCAATCAGGGCCTGATGGAATTTGTCGAGATGTTCAAGGCACCCATCAAGGTGCTGCACCCACTGCTGACGGCCACTCAGGAAGGCAACTACAACGGCACCGAAGGCATGGGCGGGATTCCCTTTGAAGGTGTGATTCTCGCGCACTCCAACGAGTCCGAATGGCAGACGTTCAAAAACAACAAGAACAACGAAGCTTTCCTCGACCGTGTGTACATCGTCAAGGTGCCCTACTGCGTCCGTATTAATGAAGAAGTCAGTATCTACCAGAAGTTGCTGGATCACAGCTCGCTGGCCCACGCTCCCTGCGCCCCGGACACCCTGAAAATGCTGGCCAAGTTCACCGTACTCTCACGCCTGAAAGAGCCGGAAAACTCCAGTACCTATTCCAAAATGCGCATTTACAACGGCGAGAACCTGAAAGACACCGATCCCAAGGCCAAATCCATTCAGGAATACCGGGATTCAGCCGGTGTCGATGAAGGCATGCACGGCATTTCCACCCGGTTTGCTTTCAAGATTCTGTCCCGCGTCTTCAACTTTGACGCCACCGAAATCTCCGCCAACCCGGTTCACCTGCTGTACGTACTGGAGCAGGCCATCGAACAGGAGCAATACCCGGAAGACACCCACAACCGCTACCTGAATTACATCAAGGAATATCTGGCACACGATTACGTCGAATTCATCGGCAAGGAAATCCAGACCGCGTACCTGGAATCCTACGCAGAATACGGCCAGAACATTTTTGACCGCTACGTGACGTACGCCGATTTCTGGATTCAGGATCAGGAATACCGCGACCCGGAAACCGGCGAAATGCTCGATCGGGTTTCCATCAACGAGGAGCTGGAGAAAATCGAGAAATCGGCCGGAATCAGCAACCCGAAAGATTTCCGCAACGAGATCGTCAACTTCGTGCTGCGCGCCCGTGCCAACAACAACGGCAACAACCCGTCCTGGCAGTCGTACGAAAAGATGCGCGCCGTGATCGAAAAGAAAATGTTCTCCAACACCGAAGACCTGCTGCCAGTGATCTCCTTCTCGGCCAAGTCCTCTACCGAAGACCGCAAGAAGCACAACGACTTTGTCGCCCGTATGACTGACCGTGGTTACACCGAGAAACAGGTGCGCCTGTTGTCGGAATGGTATCTGCGCGTGCGCAAATCCCAGTAATCACCGAAGCCTTGCCGTGTGAACGTCACGCGGCAGCTTCCTTATCGAGATCAGGGAGAAGCTATGTCTTACATCATTGACCGTCGTCTGAACGGCAAGAACAAAAGCATGGTTAACCGCCAGCGCTTCCTCAAACGCTACCGAGAGCATATCAAGGAAGCCGTTTCTGATGCCGTGAATCACCGCTCCATCACCGACATGGAGCGGGGTGAAAACATCAGCATTCCACAGCGCAGCATCAACGAGCCAGTGATTCATCACGGTCAGGGTGGTAAACAGCACCGGGTTCTGCCGGGGAATAAAGAATTCAACACCGGAGACCAACTCAAAAAACCACCCCAGGGCGGTTCGGGTGGCAGCGGCTCCGGCAAGGCCAGCAATCAGGGTGAAGGCGAAGACGATTTCACCTTTTTTATCACCAAGGAAGAATTTCTCAATTACCTGTTCGATGATCTGGCACTGCCCAATATGGTCAAGAAGACCCTGGCACAGTCCAAAGAATTCAAAACCCGCCAGGCCGGTTTTGTGTCAGAAGGCACGCCCAACAATCTGTCCGTTGTACGCTCCTTGCGTAATGCACACGCTCGCCGTATTGGCATGGGCGCTGGCAAGCGCCGCAAGATAAAACAGCTACAGGCAACACTGACCGCATTGAAAGCGGAGCCCATCCCGGACAGCCTTCGCATTGAAGAACTGAAAGCCGAAATTGCACATCTCGAAGCCCGCCTGAGAGCGCTGCCCTTTATTGATGATCTGGACTTGCGGTATCGCAACCAGGTCAAGGTGCCCATCCCCACCAGCAAGGCGGTGATGTTCTGCTTGATGGATGTCTCCGGCTCCATGACCCAGGACGTCAAGGATCTGGCCAAACGCTTTTATTTGCTGCTGTATCTGTTTCTGGAGAAGAACTACGAGCACATCGAGATTGTGTTTATTCGCCATCACACCAGTGCCAAGGAAGTGAATGAAGAAGAGTTTTTCTACTCCCGCGAAACCGGCGGCACCATCGTTTCCAGCGCCCTGAAATTGATGAATGACATTGTGCGAGCGCGCTATTTAACGGGCGGCTGGAACATCTACGGTGCCCAGGCATCCGACGGCGACAATTGGGACGACGACAGCCCGCTGTGTGCCGACATTCTTGGCAACCAGTTACTGCCAATTATTCAACATTTCGCCTACGTTGAAATCACCCCGCACGAACATCAGGCGCTCTGGTACGCCTATCAGGGGGTTCAGAAAGCCAATCAGAACGGCTTTGCCTGCGCCCAGATTCGTAACGCGTCCGACATTTATCCGGTATTCCGGGAATTGTTCGCCAAAGAGCGTTATCAGGAGGCCGTATGAGTCAGTATCTCTCTACCGATTCCGACTGGACGTTTGAACTGCTCGAAGCCTACGACGCCGAAATCGCCCGCATCGCCAAAGGCTATCGACTGGACACCTACCCCAATCAGATCGAAGTCATCAGTGCCGAACAAATGATGGACGCCTATTCATCCGTGGGGATGCCCATCGGCTACAACCACTGGTCGTATGGCAAACAGTTTCTGGCCACCCAGAAAAGCTACCAGCGCGGCCAGATGGGGCTGGCCTACGAGATTGTGATCAACTCCAACCCTTGCATTGCCTATCTGATGGAAGAAAACACCATGGCCATGCAAGCTCTGGTGATTGCCCACGCCTGCTATGGCCACAACTCCTTTTTCAAAGGCAACTACCTGTTTCGCGCCTGGACGGATGCCGATTCCATCATCGACTACCTGCTATTCGCCAAAAATTACCTTCGCAAATGCGAGGAGAAGTACGGTCAGGAAACGGTCGAACGGGTTCTGGACGCCTGCCACGCGCTGCAAAACTACGGCGTTGACCGCTATCGTCGGCCACGACCTATTTCAGCCGCCGAAGAAAAAATTCGCCAGACGGAACGGGAACGGGTGCTGCAACAGCAGGTGAATGACTTGTGGCGAACCTTGCCGACGCGTTCCGGTGATACCAGCAATGCCCCCGAGCAACGCTTCCCGGCAGAACCTCAGGAGAACATTCTCTATTTTCTGGAAAAAAACGCCCCCCTGCTGGAACCCTGGCAGCGTGAAATTCTGCGCATCGTGCGCAAGATTTCCCAGTATTTTTACCCACAGCGCCAGACTCAGGTCATGAACGAGGGCTGGGCCAGCTTCTGGCACTACACCCTGCTTAATCACTTGTACGACGACGGCAAAATCAACGAAGGTTTTATGTTTGAAATCCTCGCCTCGCACACCAGCGTGGTGTTTCAGCCTGGGTTCGACTCGCCTTATTTTTCAGGCATCAACCCGTATGCGCTGGGTTTCAATATGTTTCGGGATATTCAGCGAATTTGTCAGAATCCAACCGATGAAGACCGCGAATGGTTCCCGGACATTGCCGGAAAAGACTGGCTGGAAACCGTGCATTTTGCGATGCAAAACTTCAAGGACGAGAGCTTTGTTCAGCAGTATTTATCACCGCACCTGATGCGGGAATTCCACCTTTTCAGCCTGTACGACGACGACAAGAAATCCCACTATCAGGTAGAAGCCATCCACAATGACAGCGGTTATCACAAACTTCGGGAAATGCTGGCGCGCCAGTATGACCTGTCCATGCGGGAACCGAACATTCAAATCTGGTCGGTTGACCGTCACGGTGATCGTTCCCTGACCCTGCGCCACACCATGCAGGACGAAACCCCGTTGGCCAGCGATGTTCACGAAGTCATGAAACACCTGCATTACCTGTGGGGCTTTGATATTCACCTCGAAACCTGGGATGCAGGCAAACACATCGCCACGCAAAGCTGCCCGGCCAGTCAGAATAACTGACCGGCAGCCGTCAAACGGATTTGACGCCGCGGTTGCCCAACCCCTTCAACTTCTGATCCAGCCAGTGCGGCCACTGGTACAGTGCCAACCCCAACAGCAGCAACAAGATTCCCTGCAAGGTGGCCTCCTGAAAGACTTCATCCAGAAACACATAACCCCAGAACACAGCCAATACCGGGGCCAGCAACGTCACCATGGTGACTCGGGAAGCCGACAGATGATCCAGAATGTAGAAATACAGCACAAATCCGACCAGAGAACCGATCACCGCCAGATAACCAATGCCAATCATACTGGTCTGGCTCCATTCCTGCGGCCATTCCGTGCCAGTCGCCAGCACCACGATCAGGAACAAGCCTGATGACAACCACAACGTCCCCGCCGTTTGTTGCAAAGGGTGCAGAGATGCCTTGCATTCCTTGGTCCAGACGGCACTGATGGCAAACAACACCACCGACACCAGCGTGCCAAGAATGCCCCGCCAGGCCATGTCATCCAGCATCAGGCGACCGGCGACGACAAACCCCAGCCCCGCCACCGCAATCAACAGCGCCAGCACCCGTGCCCGTGTCAATTCACGCTCCCCCAGCCACCAATACGCCATCGCACCGGATAACATCGGACTCAATCCATACAGCACCGAGATCAAACCGGAAGGTAAATAGGCCGCGCCCCAATACACGCACGACATGGCACCAAACACCCCGACACTGCCCGCCAGATAGCTGATTCCAGCCGCACGGTTCACCGGCAACGACAAGCCCAGCAAGCGCAGCACGGGGACGGCCAACACCGCACTGATCGCGACACGCACCGCCAACGCAATCAAAAAATGAACATGATCCTGACTGGCCTGAATGGCCAATGGCGTGGTGGACCAAATCAACACCACTCCCACAAACGCGACTGCAACCCACATAACGATTCCCTGAATCTGGCAGCGCCGCCTGCGGCCACAAAAAAAGCCGCATAAAGCGGCTTTTTAAAATGAAATCCTGAACGATCACCCGATCTACTGAATTCCACCTCTGCTTGCCGCGCACATAGAAGCTGCCGCCCACACCGCTCGGCGTAGACATACAGGCATCATCAGTTTGGCAATAACAGCAGGTTGTAACATTCAGGTATTTCCTGGTCGGGGACAATTCAAGCCCGGTGAGAGTAAACCGACAAGGGCAGCAGTGCAACCACCGCTAAAACGGAATAGTATTGAAACATAGTAAACAGGCCGCCGGGCCTTTGACCAAATCGGCCAAGCTTAATGGATTCACAGACGCTAACAGGAACAGGATACTTGCCATGATCAAACGCTCACTTCTTGCCGTGACGATCTCAGCACTCGGAGCGACCAGCGCCCATGCCTCTCCTTATTTACCCATGGACGCCCGAGGTTTGGCCATGGGCAGTACCGGCGTGGCCAGTGCCAAACGCGCCCACGCGCCCGCCTACAACCCATCATTACTCTCCCAGGCTGAACACGACGACAATTTCTCATTGTTGCTGCCCGCCTTCGGTGTGGTCGTTGCTGATGA
>Ga0193963_1001091_pt1 | contig 13766 bp, 33 predicted proteins | sample FB_6_MG_FD_140359 | JGI IMG/M metagenome (GOLD analysis project Ga0193963, IMG submission 140359) | Microbial mat bacterial communities from the Broadkill River, Lewes, Delaware, United States - FB_6_MG | ecosystem: Environmental > Aquatic > Freshwater > River > Microbial mats | place: USA...
ATTAGTACCTAATTCTATATTACTAAAGTATTTTATCTCTACATCACTATTATTAAACTGTTTAGCTATATATGACCGTATCTCTAACAAATAAGAAGTCTTACTATACTTACCTCTTAATATTGTCTTATCGTTTATCTTTGAGGGTATAGTAAAAGTAAGCATTAGTTTATTGTACTCTTTATACTTAGTAGCCATAGAGTAGTATTGGTGTCTTATGTTGCTATACTTTTTGCGATAATTTCTTATTTTATCTTGTTTGGTATAGCTTTTTTTTGACAATAGTAGGGTGTTGGAGTTTTTAGAATCCATTAAATAGCTTATATAAAGTGTTTTAGCTAGTTACTAATTATCAAACAAAGAGGGCATTTTATCAAACTCTTTAATATTACGATATTTGCATGTTTCTATTATTTTAATATCAATATTTCTATGTTTTATTACATTATCAATATTATTATTATGTCTTTTCGTTAAAAATTCTTCAAAAGATAATTTTTTGAAGAATGCAGGTTGATTACAATATGATGCTAAATCTGTATAGTTATTTGAATATTCATTGTTAAAACAATTTAAATCCCTCATAAAATAGGGAAGAAATTTATTTTCTTTACACCAGTTTATCCTGTTTATAGTATCCTCTATTTTCATTGTTTGATGGTTGTGATAAATAAAAAATTTAATTTTCCAATCTTTTAATATATATTTTTTTATAATTATTAGTTTTTTTTCAATCATTTTTTTATATTTCCAATTATCAAAAGCAAAAACATATTCTCCTATATATTTAAGTTTACTTAGTAATTCTGCATTTTCTTCGTTTATGCACCTAATGTCTAAACCTTGATTAAATTCACATTTAATTTTATTTTCTACTAAGTATGATAGAATTTTTTTATGATCTTTATATTGAAGTATGTTATTATCCATAAATGATATTTTTTTAAATTTATATTTTAAAATATTTTCAATATCTTGATAGTAATGTAGTTTACCCTCAGTTTTAGGGACAAAACAAAAACTACAATTCCTGTTGCATCCTTTTGTTATAAATCCGTAAGCAGTTTTATTATTAGGATATAAGCTATAATCTAAATCACAAGAGTCTATATCTAAAGGTAGTAATTTGGTTGGGTTAATGCTACCAACACCTCCTATTTCAATATCTTTACACCCTATACAACTAAAATTATTTTGATTTACTGTGAAAATATTAGATATAAAAACTTTTGTAAATCTATTAGCATCAATAATTTTTTTATTTTTTGATGGATAACCACTTAATCCACAACGCAACAATTCAACATAAAATCCTTTATTTTTATAATAAGTAGAAATCTTCATAAGGGATATGTTTGGTATTTTACTATCTAAATCAACCAACAGTATACTATTGTAAGAATCAGGCTTATCATAAAATAAACAAGTTTGAATATGATTCATTTAAAACTTTCGGAACATTAAAATTTTAAGGTTTGTGATTGACAGCGTCCATTCAGTCGTTCACAAAATTAATAACCTTAATGAACGCCCTTACAAGTGTAAGAGCTTTCGACTGAGTGGACGCTCATTAAGAATATTAATAAAATGTTACCATAATAAACAACAAAAAGCAAATTTAAAAACAAATATAACTTTTTATTGACTTATTATAGTTATTGTTGTATGTAAATCATTTATTAGATAGATAAAAAGATTTAGCAAATCCATCGCTGCACATGCTTCTTAAACTCATATCATCATTTATTAAACTGTACGCCCATTCAAATTCTTTAATTTTAAATTTATCATTCTTATGAAGATATACCAAAGATGGTTTTTTTCTTCCATTTCTAATATATAAAGTGTCTATTTTTTCGCAAGTTTCCCAAGTGTGTGTTTTATTTGGAATATTAAAATTACCCCATAACGCAGTTCTCTTAGTCCATGGGCTACCAAATTCAAAAGGTTGATAAGTATATTTTGGTTTTCCTAGTATCTCCTTTAATCTTCCATTTGCTGGATTCTCTAAAGCCCAAAATTTAGGATTACACTCTTCAATAATTCTAAGACAATGATTTACAAGCTCCATACCTTTTTCTAAATCTCCAATATGTGTAAAGCATTTAGCTGTTGAAAATTATGTAAAAGTGGGGTTAGCAATAACTCCAAATACATTTTTTGGGGGAGTAAAATTTTCAACTCCTATATCAATACCGACTTTTATTACTTCAAATTCATCATCTAATTGATAGTATCTTGAGTCACTTCCAATATCTGCACATAAATGTAGTATAATTTTTTTCATATAAAACCTTTTAAATAGAACTTATAAAGTCACTATGACTTTTAATAAATTCTTTATATCTATCAATAGAATAAACCTCATCTATCATCTTAGCAATATTAAAATGACTAAAATGTACTCTAGTTGTAGTATGTTTATACTCATTAATAAGCATATCAATAGCCAAAACAAGTAAGATTTGAGGAGATGTTTTACCATCGTGCAAATCTTCAAGAGCTTTTAATTTTGGTTCAACTTCTTTTTTAATATATTTTCCTATTTCAATATGTTTTAATACAGTTTTTTTAGTAAATATTTTATGATGTTTCTTTTCAAAATACATATTAACAGCAATAGCCAACCTACTTATAGGAAGACTATTATCAGTTTGAACTTGAACGCACGATTTAGAAAATCCGCTACTCATTATAAAAAGTGCTTCTATTTCTTTTTTCATAACATACACTCACTATCTTCATCTTTAACAACAACAACACTTAAACACTCAATAGTATTAAATCTGTCGCTATCATCATATTTAAATCTATATTCATTATCATCACTATCTCTACATATCATAACTTTTTGTTCATCATCATATTGTACAGTACATTTAACCTCATCTTCACAATCAATAATTTCACACTTTTTACAGTCTAAAATTACTTTATCGTGTTCTCTAATTATATTGTAGTCTTTGTTGTAGAATTGCATTTTATTTCCTTTTTATTTATTTTTACTATTAGAATAGTGAGCCTTGTATCATTTCACTATTCACTATCTTAACATTACTATTTAAGCAAATCACTTTATTGTCTATAATTCTATTCCAAAACTGTTTTCTAGGTTTATCTACTTTTAAAAATGTAGAGACTAAACCTTTCTTTTTTAGTAGCTTTAGTTTTGCTCCAGTTGTTTTATGTTTATATATCATTTGTTCTTTTCTTGAATATAAAAAACAGCGAAACACTCCCTACAAATAATAACATCTTCATTTGTAGTAGGGTTTTTTTTAAGTTTTACATCCTTTGTAAAATCGTTACATATTTCACATTCACTGTTTTTATATAGTTTTTTATCCATTTTTATTTCATTTAGCTTGGGCATAGGAGCTAATATCCTCTATTAAAAGGAATTTCGTCTGTATTTATATCTATCTCTGGAATGTTACAACTATCCACACCATTACGATTATTCATCATATCATTGCCTTGTTGTACATTTTGTTGATACTGTCGATTGTTTTGCATTTGTTGGTTTTGTTGAGTATGAGAACTATCTTTATTTGAAACAAAATCAAACCCATCAATAATCATAGATACTTTACTTCTATTACTTCCATCTTGCGACTGCCAACTTTCAGTCTGTAATTTACCAGTTAAGAATATTTGGCAACCTTTATAACCTGCATATTGATTAAGTATCTCAGCTGTCTTTGAAAATGCAGTAGCATCTATAAAAAGAGTTGTTTCTTTATCCCCATATTTTTCGCTACAAGCTAATCCTAATTTAGCAATAGCCTTACTATCATTTGTATATTTAAGCTCACAATCTCTTGTAAGTCTAAATAATCCATTTACTTTAGCTAACATTTTATAAATCCTTTAAACACTTTTCCTCAAGATAAGATATAATAGTATTTAATCTATTTATACCTTTATCTTGTACAGATAATTGACTTTCATAAGTTGAACACATAGTATTAAACCCATCTATTTGTTTACATACAACACTATTTGCATTATTTAATGTATTATTCAATTCTTCTTTTTGCTTTAAAAGATTTGTTATCTCTATTCTTTGAAACTTAATCTTTTCATCTTTTTTACTTAAAGATATATGTAAATTATATATCTTTTTTTCTAGATTTTTTATATCTTCTTTTTTACTCATTTTTTACTCTCTAAATATTTTTTATACAACCTATCAGCATACAAATTTTGCATTTCAATAGGATATGATTTTCTCCAACTAACTGGAGTGCCGTGCGGTGAAAACTCAAAACCAGTATGATGATTAGAACATAAAGGAATAACTATTTTATGATTCTTTTTATCAGTTGATTTTAACTTAACATGATGTAAATTATCAGCATAACCACCACAAACAAAACAAGGCAATTTTAAAGACTTTAAAAAATTTAAATACTCTTTATCTTCATCACTTGCCAAGTTCTTTTCACTCTTCTTTTTTAAATGATACTTTTTAGTACCAAAACCATATTTTGACTTATTTGGCTTATTCCAAGTAAGTTGCTCTTTTTTAGTTAGCATTAATTTGTTGCACTCTTTCCATAACTGCATCTCTAATAAAAGAAGCTTTTCTTATCTTCTTTAAGTTCTTATCTCTTCCTTTGTTCATTTTAATAACAGCACATTTAATTTGTTTGTCTTCAGTAACTGTTGTTTTAAACGATTGAGGAATATTTATATTCTCTTTATCTATCATTTTTACTCCTTGATATGAAATTATGACAAAACAAAACTTAAAAGTAAATAAAAAAAGAAATACAAAAGAAATAAAAAAAGTAAGTAAACTTTAAGAATAAAAATGTAATACTTTCAGAGTAAACATACATAGGACTAACAGATTAACAACTATATTAAAAATTAATAAGTAGCTTTGTAGTAGGAGCTGTGAATAATAACCAAGTGGTAAGATGAGGTGTTTGTTAGTTCTTTGTATGTTTATAGATTAAAAGGGGTTAAAATGGAAAAAGGAAACATTTTTAAAGATGTAACTAAAATAGATATATTGTTAGTATTAATAATTTCATCTATAGTGGTAGTAATAAAAGAGGGAATATAAAAATGACAAACACAATACTAATAATAGCACTTATACTAACAGCTATTATACTAGCAATACTAATATATAGCTACATAATAGAAAAGAAAAAAGAGAATAAGAAAAAACAATTTAAGATTATGGAGTTTAGGAATTTGGATAATAGAATAGAAGAGTTTAAAAAATTTAGGGATATATAAATATGAAATTACTAAAAGGCTACATCCTACTATCAGAACTTTACAAAAAAGCAAATGTATCAGTATCATTATTTCAACAATTAGACGGTGTAATTATTGACAAGATTCAAGGACTAAACATAGTTATAAAAAGTACAGTTCCACAAAGATATAAAGAAGCAGCTAACCAATGTCAAGATTTGGAATACTATTATCCATATAGCTATTTAAGTGTTGAACTAGGTTATGGATCATCTTACTTATCAGCAAGGGAACAAAGATTAAAAAAGAAATTTGATTCAATACAAATAGGAAGAGCTAGACTTCTAAAAGTAAATGATGAGTTTATAAAAATCATAAATGAGGGATTAACACCTTTTAAATTAACTAGCGATTCAAAACAATACCAAGTAAAAACTATTATTATGCAAGGTATTAAGATAGGATTCTATTAGCATATGACTTACAAAGAATACTTACAAACAAAATACTGGAAAAGATTAAAAATACTAATTCATAAAAGAGATAAAGTTTGCAAGTGTTGTGGAAGTAAAAAAAACTTACAAGTACACCACCTAAAATATAGAGGATTTTACAAAGAAAAGTTAAAAGATTTAGTTTTAGTTTGTGGATTTTGCCATAATTGGTATTATCATTTTTCAGTTAAATTTTTTAGAATAGCATATTTTATTTTATATGCTATTCTTTTTTTGAGTATATATCTAAATTATACTTTTTAACTAAGCACCCTATTTTTACAATTTCAAATATTTGAGGGTTATGCTTTTTCATATACTTAATGGTATCAACTGTTCTATGTAGATATGTTGCTATTTCTAGTTGTGTTATTTTCATTTATTTTCCTTTAACTGAAATTTTTAATTACTGACATAAAGTCGTGTAATCTCTTTAATACTTTTATAAAATCGATATAACTTTTTTCACTATGATTTGCCCATAGATAATTACCTTTAAATATATCATTACCTTTATTGTCATAAACTTCTACAAAACTAGATTTTTTATCTGTATGAAGTTTAAAAACACATTTTAATTTTGGACTTTCTCTATTTATATTTTTAAATGCCCCATTATCTTTTTTATAAATATATTTTTCTATTGTTTCAACTTCAATATCTTTTTGAAAAGTATTACTATATTTAGTTGCTTTTTTTACAATAAGGGTATTAAGCATTTCATCATTATCTATTATTTTTAAATCTTGACATATCATTGATTCAATACCTAATTTATAGATATTGATATTTGACAACCATCTTTATATACTTTACCTAGTATATTTCTATTTTCATCTTTTATAAAATGTACATATCCAACTCCAGAAATATGCTTTTTAACTATAGCTCTAGCATCTTTAAATGTTTCTATAATTAAAGATTTTACTTTTTTGTTTATTGTTTTCTCTTCTGTTTTTATTAGTTTCATATTATATTCCTTATTTGTTTTGATAAGTGTAGTATATTACACTATTACTTAATATATCCTTAAAAAGGTGTATATGTTAATCTTTTTTTATCTCTTTTATCATTAAATTAACCTCATCATAACCACTATTAAGATGTTTTCTAACTCTCAAATCTACAATTTGCTTATCATTTTTATAACAATATCCCTCTAAACTATCTTGTAGTAGCTTCAATAGTGCATCTATATCAGGAGACTGTTTCCCTTTTTTAATAATATCAATATAAAGCAATATATCTCCAGCTAATAGCTTTTTTTGTTTTTGTCTTAAAACTTCAAGCTGAATAAGTTTTTTACACTCTTTACCATCTTTAGTCATAATTAAAGTACATTTCCCAGTTGATTTATTTGGAACTGGTTTATAGAGTTGATTAAGTGGTATGATTCTAAAGTTTTTAAGATTAAGAATTATCAAACATACTCTTTATATTCAACTTTTTCATATCCAAAGTCATAAAAACTTTTAACTTGACTAAACACATAATCAAACTTATCTTTTCCACTTTGTAAAGTTTCAGCACCAACAGCGACTAATTTTACATCAAAAGTATCTTTTGAAGCTAACAAAAATTGAAATTCGACATCTGCTGTAGTACCTTCACTTTCTAGGTATATTTTAAAAGCTTTGTAATAGCAATAAGACTGTAAATCATAGTTTAAATTTTTTAACTCTTTAGATAATTTCCACAAAAAACCGTCACTATCACGACTAAGTCTTTTAGAGTACAAATCAAAGAATACTGACTTTAAATCAAGAATGATATATTTACCGTCTCTTATCATAACCTTATCCATTTTACACTTATAAGGCACACCATCAAACTCACAAGTTAAAGTTAGCTCATTATGTTCAAACTCTTCTAATATCCAAGGAAACTTAATCTCAATAGCCTTATAAACTTCTTGTATAAACTCAAAATCTTTACTATTAATATAAATTTTATCATCTTCAATCTTTTTATAATCACTCACATAATATCTATCTAAGAAGTGATTAGGCTCTAAAATAAAGCAATGAAATGCACTCCCCAAGTCAAATATCTTTTGTAAATCATCATCGGGCTTCTTAATACCAACTTTTAGCACATGGTATAAATCAGTATCAAAAACAGCTTTAAAAAAACTTGCAGATGTTACAAGTTTTTTATGGTTAAAGAAGTAGATAGCACCTCTTGAAAAGTAGGCATTATCATCTTCTTTAAATAGTTTTGGTATTTTAAAATTCGTGTTACTCATATTCTTATCCTTTCATAAAAGTATATTATACTATGCTATTTTGTTTTTATATTGTCTCATTCTAGCATTAAAAGAAGCAATAGAATGAGCAATACTACTAGCAAGTTCAATTTTTGGATTATTTGTTTCCCAATTGTTAACGCCTAAATACTCTTCTGTAATATTTAAATTTTTATAATAATATTCCATATACTTATAATCAAAATTATCATTAAAAGAAAAAATATTTTTTCTCGTACATCTTTTAGGACTTTCACAATATGGAAACTCTTTTTTATCTTCTTGCCAAGTTTCGTATATCTCATCTTCCGCATCACAGATAGCATAACAAGAACCAGAACCATAATCAGTATCGTATCTATCCCAAGATTGATATATGCAGATAAAGCAAGGTTTAACAAAAAAAGTATGTTTAGCAAAATCTATTTTTTTAAAGCCCATATTTTCCATCCTTTCAATATTAAAGTACAGACAATGTACTATAAATTTCATTTAGCTTATCTTGAGGTAACTCTCTCCACTTTTCCCCATAAGAATGTAGCACCTCTAAAAAGTTGTTTTGATCCTCGCATTTTTTATACAAATCATTAATATCATCAACACTATAATTTTTTAACTCTTCCTCTTTGTTTTCGATATTTAGAGTTAGTTCTTTTTGTGGTGGCTTATCTTCTTTTGCATCTATGATAATATCTTCTTTGTAATTGAGGTTATCCAACTTATGCAATACTTCTTGACTTCCACGACTTCTAGGAATAAAAAACTCACTATAAGCCTTTCTAGCAGCTTTATGTACATAGTTAGCAATTTGATGTGTTTCGCTTTGTAGTTGTTTTGTAACTTCCTTACAATAATCAACTCCAACCACTACATTTTGAGTTCTTAATTTATCGTTTAAGTCTACCAATTCAAAATAAAATCCTAAAAAATAATCATTAACAAACTTAGTATTTGTAAAATCAATTTTTGCACGAGACCCTAAATCTAAATCTCTACTTCTTAACTCTTTACCTTGTATATTCCAAATAGTATCTATCTCAAGTTGAAAACCAGCACTAAAGCATAACTCTTTAATCCCATCTTTTGTGAAAACCGCTTCAAGTTTGAAGCTTCCATCTTTTTGTTTAAAAGGTAAGATATACACTTGCTTATGCCAAGGATTAACACTTAATCCTAAGTTTGAAACTTGAATACAGAACTCTAATAGTTCACTAGGAACAGCTTTAGATAGTAAATACTGATTATTCCACAACTCAATAAAGTTTTTCTTAAACTCTTCCACCTTTGACTCGTCAAGTCTAGCAAGTGCATTTTTATCTTTTACAAGTGTTTCTAAATCTTCTTTTTTTTGTATTTTTGTTAGTGTATTTGTCATTTTATATCTCCTCTAAATCTGACATTTGAAAGTGCATACTTAATCTTTGAATAAATATCTCTTTCGCCATTTGTTGATTTTCAGCAGTAATAGTAATACTATTTAATGTTTCAATATCTTTAGCACTCAACTTATATGTATTTGTTTTAGTAATAGGATCACGCACAACCTCAACAGGTGCAGCAGCTTCAACTTTAGCTTTAGAACTCATCTCAATAGCATACTTAATCTTATTTAAGTTTGTAAGTTGCATTTCAACAATATCACTTGCAAAAGAACTCAAGTCATCATACTTGCTAAAGTCAATAGCTTTAAAATCTTCAATAATTTTTGCAACATCTTTAAGACTCAATCCCATTTGTCCATAAGGCTTTTCAAACTCTGAACGAATAAGATTTTTTCTATCGTTTAAAATTTTAGCTTCATCTTTTTTTGCATTATCTTCAATAGTTCTAATATTACCTTGAATCACATTTATAATTGTATTGATTTGAACCTTTGCACTATCTTTAATATTTGGAAAAAAAACATCAACATCATCCAATAAAGCACTTACTTTAGTTTGAGATTCAGTTAAAGCTTCAATAGTTCCAGTAGTTGAAATATCTTTTAATCTTATCTCTAACATCTTTTGCTCACGCTCTTTAACTTCATTAAGTTTTATTTGTTCTAAAATAGGATTAACTACTAAGTAAAATTGTTCTTTAATCTGCTTTTTAGCACCAGCACTTAAACCACTTTTACCAATATCAAAAGTTTTTAGCTTCTTTTTAATATCTGCAAAATCTTCAAATACTTCCAGGTTCAATTCAAAGTTTGGATAAGTTTCTACAATTTCATCTTCAAGAGTTTGTATCTCTTTAAATATATCTAATCTTCTAACCTTGTAAACCTCTTCTAATAACTGCTCTTTTTTATCTCTCATAATAGGAAATAAATCGTTAATCTTTTTCTCATTAGAAGTAAACTCACTTTTAATTTCATCAAGTGGACTTGTTAACTTAATTCTAGTGCCCTTTAACCAATCAAATATCACTTTAAGAGTAGTCTCATAAGCTTCAATATCTTCTACACTATCAATAGTTTCTATTTGCTCTCTAAGACTAACATCAAGTTTATCAACCTCAATCTTAATATCTTTTGCATTTGTAACTATCGCACCATCTTTAACATTAATATCAATAACGCTAAACTTCCAATCTTTGTTTTTGTTTTGTTCTTTTAAATCTTCTATAAACTGTTTATTGCTATCTTGTTTTGATAACTGTTTAAATCCTGTTAGTAATTCCATCTTATTTATCCCTTTCCATTAAATCGTATTCTTCTAAATACACAATCTTCTTATTTTTACTTTTAATAGTCAAAAACTCTAAAGTATCAACATCATACAACTTGTAAACCATAGCAACCTTAACAGGTGAAGCTCTAATTGTATTATCATCTAATCTATCTAGCTTAGCCTCATACTGTGCATTTGTAGCATCAATAATATTATCAAATACTTCAAACTCATCATCTATTCTTAATATGTATTTCATACAACTCCTTTTTCTTTTGGTATTCAAACAATAACACTAAAAAACAATATTTACAATGAAAATAAGTAAATTTAGTAAAAAATATAAAAATATGTAACAAAACGAAACATAAAAGACAAATTTTAAAGAAATGTTGATAAATATATTGAATTAATGATATTTTGGTGTTATAGTTTGGTTAAGAAAAAAGAGGAGATAAATAAATGAAAATAGATGATATAGTATATACAGAAAATGGGCAAGGCTGGAGAGTAGACGAAATGGATAAAAAAGGAAAATATCCAATATCTGCACATAATTATAGAACAAAAGAAAGTATAAGGTGGACTAAAGAAGGTTATTTTGAATCAGATAAAAGGGATAGTGAATACAATTTAAAAGAAGAATTTAGAGATATGTTAAGATGATAGAACTAGCACTTTTAGGAATAGCGAGTGGAATTGGATTCGTAGGTTATCATAGCAAATGGTTTGATAAGTTCGCAAAAGAACTTTTAAGAAGAAGTGAGGAGCTACAAAATGGATAATTTTACAGATATATTGATAGGATTTATGTTTGTTGTAGTGATAGCTACATATTTAAAGGTAAAGGGAAATTAAAATGAAAACACCAAATGATATAGAAAATATGAGTAAAAAAACACATAGTGAATATGTTGAGTTATGTGCAAAAAACAATTACGGATTAATAAGTCATGGATTTATTTATAAGGTTACTAATGGATTTACTGCTAATTTAACTAGAGGTATATATATAAAAGATAATGAAATAATGAAAGAAAAATATGAAGAAAAAGATTTTGTTGCATATCCAACCAAGTATATAAAAGAGGGAAGCTTAATAGAATTTAGATATGAGTATGATGCACATTGTAGAGATGTAGATAATGATTATTGGAGAATTGATAAAAGCATATTAGCATTGTGTTGTGAACCATTTGCAAAAATAAAAGAAGAAGTAAGATTTAACAATAAGCATAATTTAAAAGAAATTTTAGATGATAAATTATATATAGAAATGGAGAAATAATAATGAGTGCAAAAAAAGAATCATACACAACAGCATTTAAAAGAGTATTTAACGATAGTCAAGTGAAAGAAGATGGAATAATAAAAAGACTATCAAGTGAAAATGTAGAACAAAGATTGGTTATAGCTTCAAGTGATGAGAGTTTGGAAGCTATTAAATGTGATGTTTATTTAGAGGAGTAGGTTATGAATGAGTTTATAGTATGGGATAATGTTGCAAAGGTATTTTTAACAAAAGATGATTTTATAAGCGATAAAATAACTATTGGATTTTTAGAGGGGTTAATAAAATCTAAAGAGTATGAAATTTACTATGATATAAGAATAAAAGACATAAACGATAAGCCTATATATGCTGGCTGTAGTATTGTTGAGTTTGAATTGTACAATCAAACATATAGAGGTATATTTACATTTGATAAATCTATTCTTAGCTATATATTAAAAGTTATTGATACTACTGATATATCAATAGAAAATGAATTTGAGTTTGATTATAGTTCAATAAGTGAATGTAAAATAAAAATAATAGATACAATACAAGAAAACAAATTAGGACTAATAAAAGGATAAAGCAATGCCAAGCGGAATAATAATACACAAATACCACATAAGAGAAGATAAGAAAAAGAATCACATCATAAGACTACGCAACAATACAAAAAGAAAAAGAGTAATAAGTGATAGTGTTTATAAAAAGTTAGTAAATAAATATTTACATAATAGTAAACAGCCAAATGACTATCCAAATAGTCCAATGGTTGTAAGTGACAAGATGATAGAAGTTAATGAGAAGATACAAAGATTAGGTAATAAAGAGTTATGGATACTAAAATAATAGGAATACTATCACTATTATATACAATGATAGCTGTTTTAGTTGTATGGTGTATTGAGTATTATGATAAAATATAATTAAAAGGACACAAGAATGATAAAAGTAGATACATTACAAATAAAAGAATACGAGAATATGTTATTAAAGTTTAAAGATAAAGCATTTCCATATGCTACAAGACAAACAGTAAACGCTTTAGCCTTTGAAACACAAAAGATAGCTAAACATATAGCTCGTAATAAGATGATAACACGAAATAAATTCACAATAAATAGCATAAGAGTTGATAAAGCAAAAAGTCTAAATGTATCAAAGCAAGAATCATTGGTCGGGTCAATAGCTGATTATATGGAAACACAAGAGTTCGGAGCAACTAAAAACAAAAGAGGGAAAGAGGGTATTCCTATAGCTACATCATATGCAGCAGGACAAGAGGGAGCAACACCAAGAACTAAAATAGTTAGAAAGCCAAACAAACTGCAAAACATACAACTCCAAAGAAAACAGAGAAAAGCTAAAAGTAGAAGACAAAGAAATATAATGGCAATACAAGAAGCAGCAAAAAGCAATAAAAAATATATATTCTTAGAGTTAGAAAAAACAAAGGGTATATTTAAAGTGATTGGTGGTAAAAAGAATCCAAGAATAAAAATGGTTTACTCACTAAAAGAACAGTCAGTTAGAATACCTAAGAATGAATGGTTGAATCCTGCTACAGAAAGTGCAAGTAAGAAAAAAGATAAGATATATAAAGAAGCGTTAGAGTTTCAGCTTAAAAAGTTTGGACTATTTAGATAATGTTACACATACAACAATAAGGAGAATGATATGAATAATATATATAAACTACTAAAGATATTAAATGATATAAGGTCAGTATTTAATGGAAGAGTAATGAATCGTATAGGTTGGAGAGTTGGGGGTAAGGTAAGTGGTAGATTGTTTGGTAAATGGTTTAGGTAGTGGAGTATATCAATGTAAAAACAAAAAGGTACTGTAGAAAAGTTGAAGCTTCCGCCCTTTTGTTTTGCCAC
>Ga0193963_1001092_pt1 | contig 13766 bp, 23 predicted proteins | sample FB_6_MG_FD_140359 | JGI IMG/M metagenome (GOLD analysis project Ga0193963, IMG submission 140359) | Microbial mat bacterial communities from the Broadkill River, Lewes, Delaware, United States - FB_6_MG | ecosystem: Environmental > Aquatic > Freshwater > River > Microbial mats | place: USA...
AGGCCGCTACAGTACGAACAGAAATTGCAGCTAATGATGATCCCTATCGATCTACCAGTTACGAGTAGAATGAACACTAAGCAGAAAACGAAATACCTCGATCAGATGTATCAGCATCTTAAAGATCTAGGATTTATTTTAACAGACCCAAAGACTTTGGGTTTAGATCAATATAAGGAAGCGAAATGAGCATTACAATTACCGGAAAACTAAACGAAGCAGCCAACGAATTTCAAGCCGGTGAATCTATTGGTTTTGGTATGCGCTTGGGTGAGAAGTATTATGACCGTGATACGCAGCAAAACGAATGGACAAATTATAAGTTTGTTGTCTTCGCTAAGAACCCTAACCAGATTAACTTTTATCGCGATGCTTTGCAGAAAGGCGCGGTCGTTGAAGTTACAGGAAAGCGCCAGAAGATCGACAAGTACGAAGGACAAAACGGCTTAAGCCTATCAATTGAAATCATTGATGCCTCATTAGGATTTATTAGCACTGATGGCGCAGAGGCTGGAACGCAACAACAAGCACCTCAGCAACAGCAAGCGCCAGCACCTCAGCGACAATCCGCCCCATCAGCTCCACAGCCAAACGCTGCTCCACAATACATGATGACAGCTAAGGCTGACGGATTCACAATGGAGGAGTATCTAAAACAGGGCTGGACTATTGAGTCTTTGCTGGCTGATGGATACATGGAAGAAGAGCCACCTTTCTAATCTAACAAGGGGCTACGGCCCCGCTTGAGGTATATATGGCTGCAATAAAGAGAACACCAGCAGATGCTGCATTTTCAGACTGCGTAAGAGAAAGAGCTAACTGGTGCTGCGAAGTATGCGGAACAAGCTATGTAGGAAGGACGCAAGGACTGCACTGCTCTCACTACCACGGAAGAGGGCATTGGTCTGTTAGGTTTGATCCCATGAATGCAGAGGCGGCATGTTATGGGTGTCACCAAAAACTAGAAGGATCACCACATGATTTTTATTTAAGATGGATGGATAAGCTGGGCGAGGGTGCTTACCAGATCCTACTAGAAAAGAAGAACGATCTATCTCTAGGTAAGTCTATGCGGAAAACCAAAGGCAAGGGAGATATAGCTAAACACTACAGGGAAGAGCTTAAAAAGATGCAAGAACTAAAAGCCGCTGGCGAAACGGGGGCTGTTGAATTTACGGGGTATTAGGCTTATCATTGTTGCATCTAAATTAAGGTGCAATAATATGAAATGCAAAATACCTAAATGCGAAAAAGATATAATGTATAAGAGCAGAGGGATTTGCCAAATGCATTACTTTCGATTTATGAGAAATGGAACTTACGATACTGTTATAACAAGGAAGTACAGAACACAAAACCCAGCAGGCTATCAGAAATTATACGAACCAAGTCATGCCCTAGCAAACAAGGATGGGTCGGTATATGAGCACAGATTCGTTCTTTATAACAATAGGGATCTTATAGGAAACCCTGTTACGCAGTGTGAATTATGTGGGGATGATATATCTTGGAGCAGCCTTCACGTTGACCATATTGACGACGATGTTACAAACAACAACCTAGTTAATCTGAGGCCTACTTGTCGATCATGCAATACATTTAGAGGACATACCTCTTACTCCATGGGAAGCATCATATTAACAATAAATGGAAAGTCCTTATCTCCAGAAGCGTGGAGTAGGCAGGGTGGCGTAAAGGTTACCGGAGCAACTATTCGTCATAGATATAGATCAGGAATGTCTGATTATGATTGTGTTTTCGCTCCCAAAAAAACTCACAAAAGCAAAGACAGTAAAACTACAACTCTTAAGTATGATAAAACTAGAGGTATATCGCACAATACGCCAAGCTATCCCGAGATCTAGAGAAGTCCTTAGCCTAACGTCTAATAGATATATAGGAGTGATGGGGTAGTATTGGATAACCCGGAGCTAACGAGCTGCGAGTTTACGAGCAGTCAATGATTAAGCGCCTTGTTATTTGGCGCGGGAGAAAAGATGGAAACGCCTACACCGTGCCCTAATTGCGGCGTGATATGTAAATTTGATGACATGGTAAACCACCCAAATGAGTTTACAGCTCTGGTTTGTGAAGACTGCTATGAAAGCATAGAGCAGGATAATAACTGTGGATTTACCATGGATAATTTTAACAACAAGATCTCATGGCAGGCTTACCCCGATGACGGCCTAATTGAAATCAGTGTAAATGGTGAAGAGTTGGCGGCGTGGGGCTTTGAGGATGATGCCGAAGGAGCCTTTAGTTCATTTATGGAAATATGGGGCAAGGCTCAGGCGTGTACTCATGTAGCGCCCAAATAACCCAGTTTTTAACGGGTGCGAGTCGCAACGAGCATCCACTTTGAAATATTTGTTATGCCTGCGAGGCGGATTATGAAAAACGAAATTCAAGATTGTATTGAGAAGCTGAAAGAGTCATTTCCTAAAGCTTTTGTATACAAAAATGACGAGCTAATTGTTGAGCCAAAAAACAATATCTACTTCCGTATCGATGATATTGAAAGCGAGTTTGAGTTCCGGTGCAAGGTCATATCTTGGCTGTCTCGTCCTTCGCACAAAGGAGTAAGCGACTGGTGGCAAGTAAGGATTAGAAACGCCATGAATAAGTTTCTAGGCACTAGCTTTACGCCTGAAGAGCTAAGAGAGATTTACACATACGTTGGTTGTGGCTGCAACAATAAAAAACTCAAGGCTTTTGTTAAGTCTGGGTACGATCTGAGCCTGCTGGCATAACAGGTAGTTCAACGTCTCGCGAGGGACGAGCGTGTACCGATGAACGTAGTGTTATATACCAATGTCTAATACAAGCCCTACAAGTTAGGGCTTATTATTGGTTTAAATAAACGGGAGATGAGAGATGGAAGAGTTGCTAAGGCTTTGCATGGATATTACAGCTCAAGGCGAATACAAAGCACACTTCAGTTATTCAGGACACATCGAGTGCTTCACTGTATCTATTGACTCAAAAGAAGAGAGCCATGTCGAATGGATACCAACGCTCGAAATAAACCAAAAGAATTTAATGTCGACAATAAAAAAGCTTAAGGAGTATTTAGTATGAGTCAGCGACCATTAACACCAGAACCAGCCACAAGCGAAGAGTATTATTACTATCTTGCGGATACGATCCTAGAGGAAGGTAGTATTACTAGCGACAATCAACCATTGGTAATAACTAGAGATAGCGCGATAAACTTCTTCGACGACTTTAACGCTGAGTCATTGCGCACAGGTTTGCTATTTAAATCGTGGGAAGATGAAGAGTCAGAAAATGAAATTAAATTCATGGAGCATGCTTTAGAGTTAACGCGATCATCTACAGTTGAAATGCTAAAGCTGCACATAGAAGAAGATAAGCTAAGATCGTGGGGTCCAGAGCAATGAGCATCACGGCGCTAAGCAAAGAAGATATGATCCAGTGCAGAAAGTCAAGCAGCGAGATACTCAGAGCCAATCGGGCCAGATGGTACGCTAAGAAGAACGGAGACCTACCTATCCGCCAACACGTACAGGTAGATAGCATAACGGGCATCCAGGATAAGATTAACGCTCTAGAAGAGGCTAGAGAGATCGAGGAAGCAGTAAGTGAAGTCTGGGATTTACAGTAAAGTAATTCGGAAAATAGGGCTTGAGTTATTAATAGTCCTATCTATTGTTAGTTTTGTTATATGGATGGGTAAATGATGAGAGAGATTAAGTTTAGAGCTTGGATTCATGGCGCTGGCGACCCTAGAGTTACGCCTGAGATGAAGTATGTTTCTCACAGCCTAAGCATGTTCTTTGCGAAAATTGATGACTGGCCTCTTGGTTGCGAGCTAATGCAATACACAGGAATAAAAGACAAGGACGGCGTTGAGATCTATGAGGGGGATGTAACAAGACAGTTGCGGGAAGACAATTGCTTTAGCGGTAATAATAAAGAAGAAGATATTGTTATTATTGGTGAGCCTGAGTGGAGCGAACTAGGAAGCCTTAATTCTGGAGGCCCAGACGGTGACTATCCGCTGATAGAGATTGAAGTAATCGGCAACATCTACGAAAACCCTGAGTTGCTTAATGATTAACTGGAATCAAATACTATGGCGGTTTGGTTGGCAGCTTCTTATTGTGCTGTCAATCCCGTTAGTTGTGATAATGATTGGAGATAGGTTATGAGTGATGACTGGAATGACGGTTATATAGTAGAGGGGTGCGATCGATTGCATGTTGTTGAGTGCATAATTGAGCAGCATATAATATCACACCCTGCGATCATTAAGGCTGGAGCTAAGGCTAAGATTGACGCGGCTCAAACGCTATTAACAGAAGCTTACCAAATGGTAGGCGCGCTAGATAATGAATGACCATCTACACCTGCTACCTAATAATAATTTTATACTCAATAGCTTTAGAGTTAATGGAGTGGCTTTGTAATGACTAACTACGATATGTTACTTGAATTGCTTTGGTTTGCGTGGTGTGCATTTGGTGCGCTATCTTTAGCGGTTCACTTTCTGCCAATGAAGATAGTTAATATGATTGGGTATGATGCCCACGATAACATAGTAAACATTCTCCTCGCGGGGTGCATTATGTTCTTTATGGCATGGTCTGCTCTTTCAGGTCTGGATTACTTTGTGTTTAGTAAATGAAGATATGCTCGTGCGATTCATCTATTAAGATTAAACTAAGATCGACAAACGAAAAGCTATGCGTCGACTGTTCAGGGTATAGCAAATGGCCCGTTAAAGACGGCGAAGAGTCTACGCTAAATAACAGGAGGAAGAATGCTAAAAAAGTTCTGGGAAAAGCGACTATCAGAAGAAACTCAAACACTGAAGGAGCTGCGTGAACAAAAGAGCAACGCTTCAGGCGACAAGCTAGAGAAGATCAAGTCTAAAATAGCTCACCATGCAGGCGAGAAGATTGCAGCGCAGAACGCGCTAGAAAGTTTTAAGTAGGCATAAAAAAGCCCCTCGATAATTTGAGGGGCTAAGGGGTATCAATCAAGTGAGAGAGGGATTGATAGATTGAATATAGCGCGGTTACTCTGAAGTAGCAACTACTTATCTTTAAGCGTGTTAGATGCGTTTACACCAAAAGAAGCGGTTACAATCGTACCCCATGCGGTCGTTATAGGCATAAATAGGCCAGTCATTGCTTCAATAGCCTCTTTAGACTGCACGGGATTACCAACGCCGAACGAATGCATCAAGATTAATATAGTGGTCATCACCAAATAAAACCCGTAAGCTTTGCAAGCAAAGCGTGATAGGTCGCGCCTCATTGAGCCATTAGGGTCTAAGGTTTTAATGAATAACGACTTAGCCTCTGCGCTTTCCATATCTGTCTCAATAGCTTCGCTGGCGATGCGCTCAATCGACCCGACAACACCAGTGCCAAACAACTTGCCTAGAAATCCAAGCATATCACCCCCTATCCAAATCTCTATATTCAATTAATAGATTGCCGTCATTGGCCGCGTTAACTACTTTCTGGTAGAAATCCCTGTAAGCTCCTGTGGAGTTGCCTACACTTAATTCGCCTGTGGTATTGGCGTTCTTGCCGAGAAGCAAACAACCAGCCGTATCAGCGTCTGTATTGCCTATATGAATAAGTATGTACTCAAATCCCGGTACGTCTTCTACATGAAGCATTCCAGCATGAAGCTGTGAGAACTTTTTCATATATCGCTGGTGAAATCCTCCAATCTTACGGAGATTGACCTGATAGACGCCAGCAGGAATTCTAGTCTCACCCGCTACCTTGTTTTCTCGGTACTCATCCTCTAGCCCAAAACACTCAAACTTCCCATCAATGCAAACAAGAGACAGGGAAGCGTCATTATCAGACTTAATACGATCTACGACTATCTTCATAATTAACCCTCTATCTTGGATGCAGCAATAAATAAATCATCGATCTGCGATTCACTTAAACCTAGCTCGTTACCCATAGACTTAACCGTTACAGAGTCGCGTCTGAACGAAGACGCTCCGACCCAAGCCTCTCGCGCTATCATTGGCGTATCTGGATTAATCATTAACGCCTCTACTTGCTCTAAGTATCCAGCGTTGTGCAAAGCAACTCTTGCTTGGTATCGCTCTACCGAAGCAGGGCATGACTCAATAACCGCAGGATTGACAAAGCCCTCACCGTCCTGGATTTGACCATAGTAGACATCTTCCTCTACAAAAATAAAACCCTCTTCTTCATAAGGCTGGGTTTGAATGACCACGCCGTCTTTAATCTTTGCGTACATTATGCCACCTTCCATATTTTAATTTCTGCATAAAGCTCCGGCTCGCCTACATTTGAAGCAACCCCAAAACCTGTTCCTGCAATAGTATTAACGCACCAGTGTTGCAGCTGCAGCGTTGCGGTTGCGCCAAAGCTTAACACTCCAGAAAATGTGACTCTATTATTTCCTGTTACTCCAGAGTTTGAGTATCCAGAGCTTGATGTGCCAAGAGTTAAGGGCGATGGTAAAACCTGCTGCAATCTTGCGATGTTCTGATTTACTTGGTTAGACAGCGCAAAAAGTTCAATAAAATAATCGCCCGCCGGTATTTCTATGCCGCTACCAGTTAATCCAGCCCCATCTATCGTGTTAGTTACTATATTTGCTAGCGGTCTAATCTGCCACGCTCCAGCGGTAAACGTACCACCATTTACGCCAGCTGCCCTTAAATCAGTAACGTGCAGAAGGTCATCTGTCCTTAAAACACTCTCTTGCTTTGGTGATGGGTTTAAAAGCTCCCAATTATTGTTTGATGAGTTTGCCCTAAGTATAAGATCATGGCCGGAGCCAAAAATATTTCCTATATCAAGCGACTGATTGCCATCTTTAACTATAGTTCGTGCCGTGTCGCCGTCCTGGCTAAATGTAGGGGTAGCTATTGTATTTGCACCCAATGCGCGCACTCTAACTTCAGCGCCGTCAATAAATGCTACGTTAATCGGGAAATCCGCCGCTATGGCATCAGCCGTTCCGGTAGCCTCTGCAAAAAAAGGGAGATTGGATGGATACCAATTAGACGGGGATGTCTGCGGAGTGTTCCCTATATTTGAATCTACAAGTGAGTAATGAAGAATCCCATTTGTCGCATAAGCGCTTTCGCCTTTTGAGTACGTGACGCTGGCGTTATATATTCTACCAAGCTCTAGCTCTTCCCAACTGGCAGTCGACGAGGTTGGGTTGTTGTTCTTATTCCCGTTGATTAATGATCGGTAATACTCATTATTAGATCCGCGAACTATATCACCCTTTGCATACGTATCAGTGGCCGCCCAATAATCAAACGATGAGCCGGTCGAATTGGCACCTACTGGATCAAATTGTTGGATTTGCTGCCCGACTGCTGTAAATGATATTACGTTATAAACACCAGTGCCAAAGACGTTAGGGCAACGCCCGGCCCCATCTAACAAAACCGGGTTAGTGTTTGGAACCGTCATATTTGAATCTTTAAACGTATCTTTGTCAGTATTATTTGTTCCAGATTCAACGAATTTCAACTGACCATCAACAAGAGGATTGCCAGCATCATCAAAAAACTGTGTAAATGCAGAAATTATACGCGCCATTATTCAGTCCTATTCAGTAATTCAGTCATTGACTCAAAAGCATTAAAATCATTTACGCCCCTAAGCTTGTCAGCACCTTCTGCTACTTTCCCAACTACGGCATCTAAAACGGTAGTCTTTACGCCTTGCGTTCCAGCCCTGTTGACGACTGATTCTATTTCCCCTTTTAGTGATGTTCTTGCTACAGCTCCAAACCTATCATCCAGAGTATTGCTAAACAAAACTAAATCCTTAATGTTGTCTGAAAACTCACCACCAATATCAGATACAGCCCTTTCTATACCATCTATCGAATTCTCGAGCCTTACTCGAGATTTGCGATTACTCATTAGCCCTCGTAAATCCTGACCTATAGCCTCTGTGCTTTTTGGTCCAAATATATCGATACTTGATCCGCTAACTTTTTGAAACTCATCCAAGGCGCTAAGCGAAGATGATAATCTATCATTAACTGCTGCATACGCTGGATTAGAAGCTCGCAGAGAGTTATTTAGCTCTGATCTTATATCCTTTAACACGCCTTTCCCTGCCTCTGTTAGGCCGGAAGCGGACTTTCTATTGAAATCTATAAGCGTGTCTAATTGACGCTTTAGCTTATGAAACCTAAGCGCATCAGGCGTGCCGCCCTCTGACATTAAGCCTATTAAATCCTTTATTACTCTCTGAGAGGTTCGGTCTTTAGATATCAAAGACCCTTCAAAAACAGGACTTGGAACCCCATTATCCGAAATAAGATCAACGTCTAATTTATTTAGAGAATCTTCAAGCTTGCTGACAATCGGTGCAGCGTCCAGCTGCGCTCCTCTAAGCTCGGAATCAGCTATATTATTTAACTCTAGCCGCGCCTGGTTAGCGTCATCTCTTAGAAAGTTTATCCTCTTCCCTAGCGACTCTCCAACAACAGATGTAGGGCGAACGTCAAGGCCTACCCGCCTGTTAGACTGAATTTGCCTAGTTATATCAAGCATTTTTTTCATTGATTGGCGCGTTTCTGGTGTAGCACCCTTTATAGCCTGAATCGATCCAGGATCAAAGCCTTGCCTAATCGCTTCAGCTGCCTCAATATCATTTACAACTCTATCACCCTTAACTTTTAGAGCAGCCAAAGAGTCATCAGTTCCGCCTAACTTTATCTGATCAACAAGCGCAGCTTCGGCCGCTCCTTTTGCCTCATTCCCGCCGGGGATTAACCGCTTGTCAGCGATAACAGGTATAGATTGCTGGATTTCAGGCTTGAGGTTTTCATAAACAAGCCCCTGCCTGTTTAGCTCTTTTCTTAAGGTCTTAGTTGGTAGGCCGTCCGGGGTTTTAAGTCGCGTTCCAGCCTTGACCTTTCGTAAGGCTCCTAGCCCTAGAAGCTCCATAGCCGCTGCCGGTGCAACTTTAACGCCCGTAGCAATAAGCGGGCTATTAGTAACCTCTAAAGCGAAATCAGCTACCGTATCTACCGCTTTATTTATTGGATCAGCCACAACGCCGACAGTCTCCGCAACAGCTGTTAACGCCTCCTGTCCAGAATCCGACCTAGGCTGAAACGTTAGCTCTTCTCTTACATCTTTAACAGCCTTAGCTCCTGCGCCTTCTTCTGCAAATGGATTTAGAGATTGCGCAATACCAGCAACGCCCGCAACAGGCTCTGCAACCGCACCAGTCATTATTGTAGCCAAAGGCTCCGCTACTGACTTTGCTGTAAACGGGGCTGAGCCCCGCGCCTCCTGTTGCCCTGGCGAGTCACCACGCATTAGGTTAACATCAATACCATCTTCCTGAGTAGATGGAAGTTTAATTAACCCTCTTTCCACAGCTGCGTCAAAGTCCGCTTTTACTTTACCCTTAAGTAGCCCGCGCCGGTTTGCTTCAATTAGATCTTGCTCTCTGCTCATAATTAAAGCCCTAAGCTTTTTGTTAATTCTTCGTCGGTTTTTTCTTTGGCATTTTTATCAGCAACACCTAAGTCAAAATCAATAAAATCTTGCATCTCTTGCGCAGCTCTAAAGTCTTTAGCTTTAGTTGCTGCTTTAATGCCAACCTCTACCCGCTTCTTAGCAAGAGTCAATCCGCGCTCTAGCAAACGCCTGTTTGCTTCTGTGGACTTTCCTTCGCTAGCTTCAATAGCTTTCAACCAGTCGCCCTCAGCTTTGGTGAACTGAGCACCAAATATAGGCTTGAGCTGCATTAGTACCTGCTGGTTCAGCGCATTAATTAATTCACCTTCGCTTGCAGACTCAACGCCTAAGAACTGCTTGGCCTTAAGTGCAGCCCCTGCAATTCCGCCTGTTTTCACCTCATTCAAAAGCTCTAGGCTGCGGTTGAACACAGGAATAACTCTTGCTGCCTCAGATCCCGACTCTATATCTGAGGACTCTCTTTCCGATCTGCTTTTGGCTCTAACCTCCGCCTCTTTTTCTGCTGACTTAGTGGCCGCTGCCAATTCGATCTGCGCCTCTGGAGTTAACGGAACGCCACCAAGACCAACTTCAACAGTTGTACCTGTTGGCTTCCTTAAAGATTTAAGCAATTCAGATTGAAATTGAGGTGTGCCTGGCTCAAATCCTGCCGCAGCTATATTCTTCTGAAGCGTCGTTAATTCAGGGCCAGACATTAATTCAATCCGCTTTTCAGCAGGGAGTGTAGATATTTCGACAGCTCTTAGTGCTGCATTTTGAGAATCTTCATCCATGCCTATTAATTCTAACGTTCCGGTTGCGTCTCTTCCTTGCGACTGCAAAACATTAGCACGCTCTTGAATTAACGATTGGCGCTGCTCAAAAGGAATGTTTTGTAGCTGAAAAGCAAAGTCGCCAGCCTCGTCCTTTTGTTGCTGACTAAATAGCCCTAACGCCTTGTTAACCGATTCAAATCTATCAGGATCAGCAGCTGCCAACTGCATCAAGGCCGCGTTTTTATTGGCTGCCGGATTAAATCCCGTTGTCACTGGCGATAATTGTCCGTCAATACCTAAAGCAGCCCGAGCTAGTGCATTAGTCTTCTGCTCCATCAATGATTTCGCTTTAGCTGATTTCGCTTCTTGTCCCTGAATATCAATAGCTTGCTCTGCCGCCCTTATCTCCTGCCCGCCAGCAATCGCGCCCAACACATTTGGAGTGGTTTGAAATTGTGCCGCTGTAACTAATGCCATTACGCCAACCTCATATAATCAACTTTCATGTATTCACCAGAACAATCTACAGCATCTGGAAATAGCTCTTTAGCTTCCTGAGCTATTACGCCCTCTCCAAATATCCGGCCTGTTAACTCTTTTCCTTTTTCGTTCCACTCCCATACATACCAGTAAAGGCCAGACGCAAGGCGGTTAACTTTAGTTAGATTTTTCTTAAGCGATCTGTCAGAAAGGAACAAAGAGCCAAGGCCTATAGCAGTTTCGGCAAGGCCTGCATTTGCTTGTTGCGCTCCAAGTATTCCAGAAGCTTGTGCCTGGCCGCCTGCAATAATGTTGCTCCCTATATTTGATGCTGACTGCGCACCAAATGCCCCTAAACTTGTGCCGGTTGATTGCCCACCCGTCCGTAAAGCAGATAATCTATTTAGCTGTTCACTCAGCGCTTGTGATGCCGTTCCTTGACCAAAAGTTTGAAGCTCTTTCAGGACATTCCCGCCGCCAAGGCCGCCTGTTGCTGCTGCATTGCGGACTAAAGCCTGCTCTCCTTGCTGCCGAATAAACTGCTGATCAGGCCTAAGCGAGAACTCATCTATAGCCCGCTGCTGAGCTTGCTGGCCAGACAGCCCTAAAAGAGCCTGCTCTTGAGTTAGAGCCCCAGTGCCAGCTTGAAGAAATGGCGACAAATCATCACGGGTTAAGTCAAACTGCCTGCGCTGCTCAGCGGTGGCTTCTCGTGTTGCCCTTGCTTGGACGGCAGCCGCATCACCCGCCGCATCGTCACCACCTAAAATGCCATCAACTAACCCGCCCATTTAAATATTCCTCAATTTCATTTCTAGTTATGCCTAACACATGTACGCCAATAAATTTATTATCTCTATTATAGCTTTCTTTTAGATAGCCTTCATCTATGAAACCGACCCGCCTTGCAAAGTTAACTGTTTTCTTAAAGCATTCGGGGATTTTGCATATTACTTTATTAAGCTGATCAGGGTAATTTAAACATATTTTATAGAATTCTTTGATTAGGGTTCTGGAAGATCTTGGATGAATGCAGTACGGATGGATTTCTATGGTGTTTGCGTTTACATGATGCGCGTTAATTATCCCTGATAGCCTTCCATCACAATAACCAATAAACCAACCACTTCTATCGTTTATCTCTAGGCTATAGTTAATAGCGACCTGATTAGTAGCCTTTTCCATTATTTCAGGCATATTCATTATCGACGCTATCAGCTCTGGATCTTTTGTTTGCTTTAGACTAAAACCCATCCTAGCCTCCTATCCCCCCCCACGTCAGCAACTTGCTTAATATAAAGAATAGCTCCAGGCGCACCCGTAGAATCCATATATAGCTTAGTGGGTAAAGCTTCTACAATACCATTAGGGCTGCCTGACCCCTCAATAATAGAAAGCTCGCTAATTATTTGAGTCCATACCCTAAAGTGTTGATCCATTTTCCCTGATGGATCAACAATAGATATGGTTGGGTTTGGGGGTATTGTATTCATCTTGCGTGCGCCACTAGATTTATAATTACAGGCTTAACTGGGTCCGACATTTTAAAACGAAGGATTCTGAATCTTGAAAACCTCCCGTTTTTCCTCCATATAGCGCGCTTATTATATTCGCCTATTTTACCCATCGATCTAATACGCTCATACTCAAATGTTTTACCGCCATCATCTGAGTAATCCATGCTTATTTTAGGGTCAGGCCTACCCGCGTTACCCACACCGGATTCAATTGTTAGTTCTATATGAGGAACAGATAAAGAATTAAGCTGCTGGGAAAAATTAGGGCTTGATACTATTCGTCTTATATTTATGCCGTACTCGGTAAATGTATCTATGTCCATCTCGCCTATAATCCCCTGCTGGCTATCTCCCACTATGACTCGCCCATAAGCCGTCACAAGCGAGTTTACCCTAAACCTATCTTCTACGCCGTTTGTAACAGAAGAGCGCTCATGCCACCTTTGAGAAACTACGTCATACACAAGCGTTATGCTGCCAACTGTAAAGCCTGCAAAATATGCGCCTTTCTGGGCATACGACCAACCAAAGCCGCTTGATATTTCCGTATCAGTAAGCCTTTGCAGCACATTATCAATTGCCGTCGTTGATACTTTCACAAACCCATTTCCAGAAAACAGCCAGATAGCCGGAGATTCATTTACTCCGCCACCTATCATTAGAAAGGTTCCATCTGTTTTGACCAGCGAGAAAGCAGAAAAACACCCTTTATCAAATACATAACCATTAACCCGGACGAATGGGAATCCGGCCCCTCCTTGATTCTGGAACACCTCTACTGTTTCTGATCCGATAATAAATAACTGGTTTTTATGAACGATAGGCGCAACGATATCATCGGGGTCTGCTTCAGCTGATCCAAAATCAAGCGCATTATACGACAAACCATCATTAGACGATGAGATGATAAACTTCTTCTCATCTGTAGTGATAACGAAATAGCTATCCAAGAAAACTACTTGTTGCGGACTGCCGTTAGCGGTGAAAGCAGGGTCTGTAATGACTTGAAAAGGTGTTCCTGAGCTCTCGTTGTATATGTAACCATCGCCTCCAGGAACAAGTATCATTAACTGAGTTCCATTATCAGCCATCGATACACGGCCATCGCCGCCAACCGTTCCTAATTCAGTATACGAAAATATCTCATTTTGATCTTGATCAATTGATCTATCGAGCCGGTATAGTGAATTACCGTTTACAAAATAAGGAATGCCGTTTTTTACATGGCTTCCCCTATTTATCTGCTGTTTTTCTCCAGTATTAACTAGCTCTTTTAGCCCTGGCGTTCCAAACAAAGTCTGCTGAGATAAACCTTCCGTTTGCACGATATTAGGATACCAGTTAACGCACTGCTGAGCTGATATAGGCAGAGATTCAGATATATAGAAACCGTTAGCAATCGGTAGATCAATCGGATTACTATTAAACCTAGGCATTAATTTATTCTCCCAACAGCACCCTCACCAATTACGTTATCAGTTCCTGATTCGTTAGATAGAAATATCTCGACGTAATCCCCAT
>Ga0193963_1001094_pt1 | contig 13753 bp, 10 predicted proteins | sample FB_6_MG_FD_140359 | JGI IMG/M metagenome (GOLD analysis project Ga0193963, IMG submission 140359) | Microbial mat bacterial communities from the Broadkill River, Lewes, Delaware, United States - FB_6_MG | ecosystem: Environmental > Aquatic > Freshwater > River > Microbial mats | place: USA...
AAAAACCACCTAAGTGCAGCTGTATTAAAAACTGCAAATGGTAAGTGGGTTGAAGCTACAGAAGATAACTTTAAAGCTGCTGCAAAATATGCATCTTGGACAAAAAAAGATCACTTTTATGCGATGTTAGCTTTACAACCAGGCGATACTTCATACCCTATAGTTGCAGCTACATTTATTTTACTACCTGTAGAGAAGCCTGATATGAATAAAAAGATTGCTAAGTTTTACGACTATGCATTTAACAACGGTGATGCTCAAGCTAAGAAGTTAGGTTATATTCCACTTCCTGATGCAACTAAAAAAATGGTTCGTGAGTATTGGGCTGAAAATATAAAATAATACATAATACAATTCAATTTTCCTAAGCCTGTGTACCTTAGTGGTACATAGGCTTTTTTTATGTCAAAATTTTGGTAACATCTTTGAAACCATTTGTAATCATTTTGTAACCAAGTGTAAATATAATTTCGCCAATAATTAAATCAGGACATTAAAATGAAAAAAATAGCATTATCCATGGTAGCAATAGTATCAGCAACAATTGTATCTGCAGATGCAAATCTTAAGCAAAAAGAGCAAAGTAGTTTTTTTGAAAAAATTCATACTAAAGGTGATATGAGACTAAGGTATGAAACAATCGAAAAGGGTGAGAGTAGTAATAAATACAGAACTAGATACCGTTTTAGATATAACCTAGATGTCGATGTAACAGATGAGATCTTAGTAGAGAGTGCTATATCAAGTGGTAGATACAATCCAACATCAGGAAATGTAAGTTTTAAAGATGATGATAACTGGGCTGATTATTTTGTAGATGAACTTAAAATGGATATAGCTGACATTAAGTACTCATTTGGCAACTCATGGATTAGAGCTGGTAAGAGTAAACACCATATATACAGACCTATAAAAACGCAACTTATCTGGGACAACGATATCCGTTTAGAGGGTTTAAACTATGGTTATAAAAGTGATGAACATATGATCAGATTTGGTGTTAACAGAGTTCATAGAGAATCAGGGTACAAAACTGGTGATGACATTCATATTTTAGTAGCTCAATATGTAAACACTCAAAAAATAAATGATGCAAAACTAAACTTTGGTGGCGGTTATTACTACTATGATGATGTAAAAGGTAATACTGTACAGTCAAAAAACAAATTTAAGCAAAACTCAAATGATGGTTCAGTTTATACGGAAGACTATGGAATTTTAGAACTTTTTGGTGAATACCAGAACAAAGATTTGATGATAGGTATGCCATTTAAGGCTGCATTTACTTTAGCGTACAATACATTGGCTGATGATGACAATTTAGGATATGATTTAAGTGTAGAACTTAAAGCAACTGAAAAACTAAAACTTGCAGCTACATATAGAGATATAGACAAAGATGCAGTGTATGGTGCACATAACGATTCTGATTTTAGTGGTGGTGGGACAGATAGTAGCGGTTACTACATTAAAGGAAAGTATAAATTTGCTAAAAATGTAGATCTTGGTGCTTGGTTAAACTGGAGTAAGTTGGGTGATGCTGAGACTGATTACCACCGTGTACAACTAGATACTATTCTTAAATTTTAAAAATTGTATTTATAAAAAATTCATTTATAATTCCTAAAACAAAGCCTGTGTTTAAAGGCTTTGTATCCTTAACAAATATATTTTTTTTATGTATAATTCCGTATATTACATAAGGGATATTTTAATATGTTAGAGATAATTATTTTTTCCATTTTAGTTGCAACTATTTTAAACATAATCTTAAAAAAGTTTTCAATTCCTACGATCATAGGTTATATAGTAACTGGTACTATTATAGCTTATGGATACAACTTGCATGGAGCTGCACATTCACATGAATTAAAAGAGATAGCAGAGTTTGGTGTAGTTTTTTTACTCTTTACTATAGGTTTGGAGTTTTCAGTAAGCAACTTAATGAAAATGAAAAAAGAAGTTTTCTTATATGGAATGCTTCAAGTATTTTTAACAGCTACTTTTTTTGCATTTTTAACTCATGTTATCTTCTCAATAAATATGAAATCTTCTATTATAATAGGAGCTGCTTTAGCACTTTCTTCTACAGCTATTGTCTTAAAACTTTTAAATGAAAATGGTGATATAGGTAAGCTATATGGTAGAAAAGTACTTGGCATTTTGCTTTTTCAAGATATAGCAGTAATACCTATTTTATTGATGATTACTATATTTAGTGTAACAGACAAGTCTGTTTCATCATTACTTTTAGAAACTTTTATAAATGCTGTAATATTACTTTTTGGATTATTTTTAGCTGGAAAGTACCTAATTGAACCGTTTTTTCATCAGGTTAGTAAAACAAAATCAAATGAGATATTTGTAGGGTCTGTACTTCTTATAGTTATGGGTGCTTCATATGTAGCTCATGCATTTGGTTTTTCTTACTCTCTTGGAGCATTTATAGCAGGTATGATGATAGCTGAAACTCATTATAAACATCAAGTAGAAGCTGACCTCATACCTTTTAGAGATTTACTCCTTGGTGTGTTTTTTGTGACAGTTGGTATGCAACTTGATTTTATAGTAATCTATGAAAATATAGGTTCAATACTTCTTATTCTTCCAGCAATAATATTTTTTAAAATTCTTATTATATTTATACTGATCAGGTTTAGTACAAATACAAAAACTACTTTAAAGACCGCATTTAGTCTTTTTCAATTAGGTGAGTTTGCTTTAGTAATTTTAGAACTTTCATTTGCTAAGGGTCTAATTGATCCTGTTATTGGTCAGGTACTGATCGTAATGGTTGTGATCTCTATGATTTTGACACCGTTTGTTTTGAAAAACTTAACTCAGATTGTAGATTTTATTGATTTTAGAAATAAAGATTATGAAGATTGTAGTTGTGTTCAAGGTGAAGAGAAGTTAAAAGAACATGTTGTTTTGATAGGGTATGGTAGATTAGGTAAAACAATATCAAAACTGCTTGAAAAAAATAAGATGGATTACATAGCTATAGAGAGTGATATACTAAGTGTTAAAACTGCTAGAAAAATTGGTAAGCCTGTGATCTTTGGAAATGCAGCTCAAAAAAGTGTACTTGAATCTGTAAATATAAAGGAAGCTTCAGCCGTAATTATATCCATAGGAAACTCACAAAAACTTCATCAAATTTGTGAATCTGTTAAAGAGTTAAGGGAGAACAAAAAAACGATTGTAAAGGTTAATAAGTTTGAAGAACAAGAGGAGTTGGCAAGATTGAATCTCTCGCATATAATCGTAGAAACTGAAAAAACAGCACATGCAATGTTTGAAGAAGCAATAAAACTATAGTATTAGCTCTAGTTTATATTGACTTTTCAAAACGGAAGACATAACCAAAACCATTATCTTTATTTGTGTGCATATCAGCTCTTAGCTGATTGCTCAGTGAAGTAATAATTTTCTGTCCTAGTGAAGTTTGTCTATTTATAGCTCTGTGTTTATAACCGCATCCATTATCTTGATATACTAGTTCAAGCATATTATTATCAAGTTTTTTCAAACTGATTTTAATTGTTGGATTATCAATATTTTCAAAAGCATGTTTAAAAGTATTATTTATCGCTTCATTTATGATCAGTCCAACTGTTGTAGCTTGATCGATTAACATAGTTGTTTTATTTGTATTAATAATAGATTTTAAAGTATCAAAATTATGTATAAGTTTGTTCTCTTCTAAGAGAGTTTGAAAGTAACTCTGCATATCTACATAATTGATACTATCCTGAGTTACAAGGCGTTCATGTATATTTGACATAGCTTGAATACGTGAGGCACTGTCTGCAAGTAGACTTTGAACCTCTTGATCATTACAATGCTTTGTCTGCATAGAGATAAAGCTAGAAACGACTTGAAGTGAGTTTTTAACACGGTGAGACAGTTCTTTTAGCAGATTTTCTTTATATTTTACTTCATTTTGAAGTTCTTGTGTCTTCTCATCTACTATTTTTTGAAGTCTTATATTTTCACTATCTTTTTGCTCCACTAGTTGTATTGATAATTGTTCTTTATCTTTATTTAGCTTATTAATATATTTGGCTATTACGTAAGAGAAAATGAACACTTCAAGCGTAATAGATAGCTCCGTCATATAATAAAATTGATATCTGTTATTCCATACACTTAAACTGTTTAATATTGTACTAATCCAGGCAAATACGGATAAACCCCATCCGAAGACAAAGTATTTTGCATTTTCATTTTTCTTATACAGGGCATAAAAACCTATAAAGAAAAGATACAGAATAATAAACAGATAAAAAAATGCAATATCGTTATAAGTTAAAAAAGTTGGACTTGTTACGATTGAATGTATAATGATTAAAGCTATGAAAAAATTCAAAGACTTATGAATTTTAGGATACGATTTAGTATGTAAAAAATGTTGAGTAAAAAGAATCATTGTAAGTGCAGTGAAATTTGTACCATACACGATCAAACTTATTTCTTGTACTACTATAGCAGGATTCTCCATAGGAAAAATATACAAAGAAAGAAGAAAATGCACCCTTTTTACAGCTAAAATACCCAGTATATATAAAGCATAATAAAAGTACAGAGAATCTTTTGTCAAGAAAAATAAAACCATATTATAGATAAATACCATAATCAAGATACATAAAAAAAGTGCTAGTATCAAATGATATTTTATATCTTCATGTATAAACTTTTCATATGTAGAGATAGTAGCTTTAAAAAATGAAGCATAACTTGGTGTAAAAACTTTTAGATAATAGGTCGTTTTTGTATTAGGAGGGATCTCAAGCTCAAAGTGTGACCTGATAATACCGTTAAACTCTTCGCGGTGTTGTAAACCTGTGACTCTTTTTTCAAGCACTTTATTGTTTTTCACTTTGTACAGTTCTATATTTTCCAAAAAATACTCATCAAAACTGAGTGTCCGTTCAATAACTTTAGAAGTCGGATTATATAAAGTAAATTTAATCCAAACAGGATATAAATTATAATATACACCATAATTTACATACTCTTTATTATATGGCTTGAATAGTTTTGGTTTACTCAACAAAGAGTTTATATCTTCTTTATTGCTTTTATCTAGGTATACTTGGGTTTTATTTAAAAGTACAAACTCTTCAGTTGTTTCATCTACTATTATTTGTGCATCTAAATATTGTGTTATTAACAATATAAAAAACAATGTTCTTAAAAGTATCATCAACTATTTTGTTCCTTTAAAAAATATCCGATTTTTTGGTACGATTCTATCGTAATTGCTGGCATTTTTTTTCTTATTCGATAGATGCTGTCTCGAAGTTTTTTTGTCCCGTCTTCTTCATCAGGCCAAAACGAATCTAACAATATTTTTATTGAAACAACGCTATTTATATTTTGTGTAAGCATCAGAAGTATACCGACCTCTATATTCCCTAATTTGATTAGAACCTCATTTTCAAGAAAAAGTTTTTTTTCTTTATCATAATGGTATGGTCCTATGTTTAGAACTTTTTTAGGTATTTTTGGTGTTGAATTTAAAATGTTTTGTGCCATCAATAGTACTGTTTCTATTTCATGTTCTTTAATTGGTTTGGTAATATACCAAAGAGGGTTGGCACACATAGCATTTTTAATGGTTTCACTGTCTTTATAAGATGTAATGAAAACACAACGAATTTGATGTTTTTCAAAAATTTGTCTGGCTAAAAAGATACCGTCTTTAGGACCATATATATTAATATCCATAAGTATTAGATCAATCTTTTCAAAATCTGTAAAATTTTCCACATCTTCACTATGATGTAAAACATCAATAACTTTATGTCCAAGTTCTTCAATACACTCTTTTAAATATAATGATATGATTCCGTCATCTTCTACAATAAGTATATTCATTAATATTTTCTCTTAAATTTTAAGGTATATCCATATCCATTTTTCGTAGTTATTTTCATATCGGCATTTAACTGACTGGCTAGAGAAGAAATAATTTTTTTACCAAGTGATGTTTGTTTATCTAATAAGCTGTTCTCAACTCCACAACCATTATCTTGTATGTGTAATTCAAGCATATATTTTTCAAGTCTTATTAATCTAATTTCAATTTTAGGATTTTCAACATTTTGAAATGCATGTTTAAAGATATTATTAATAACCTCGTTTACGAGTAAACCGATAGTGGTTGCTTGATCTATAAGCAAATTAATATTATCTGTTTCTATGGAGTAATCAAGCTTTTTATCAAAGTTGTGGATACAACGATTTTCTTCTAAAAGTGTTTCAAAGTAGCTTTGCATATCGACATAGTCTATGCTGTCTTGTTGTATAAGACGCTCATGAATAGAGGCCATAGCTCTAATACGAAGATTGCTGTCTGCTAACAAACTTTTGACCCATTCATTATCACAATATTTATTTTGTAATGAGATAAAGCTAGAAACGACTTGAAGTGAGTTTTTAACACGGTGAGATAGCTCTTTAAGTAGGTTCTCTTTATACTTTATTTCACTTTGAAGCTCTTTTGTTTTTTCGTCAACGATTTTTTGAAGATTTTGATTTATAGAGCTAATCTCAAGCTCTTTTTTTTCTAGTTTTTCATGACTCTCTTTATAGCTGTAGGCTAGTGCTAATGAGAATATTAACAATTCTAAAAAAGAAGAGACTTGAGGCATGCTTTTGGCTAAAATATCGTATTCTATAATATCAAAATAACCAATTAGCGATATTAACGACCCTAAAATCAAAACCAACCACCCAGAAAGCAAAATCATTCCTGCTCTGTTTCGTAAAACAAAATATAGATAGCCCGCACCAACACTCATAAGTAGAAGTGAAAATAAAAATATGATTATTGAAATAGAAATCAATCCGCTGTTTCTTATGGTATCTAGTTGTATAACAAAGAAAAGTATAATGTTTAGATAGATAGCATAGTTCAAAAATCGATTGAGTCTTGGAGTATGTATTGGCGTATCGAAAAAAGCCTTAGTAAAAAGAAGACCAAATATTCCAGCGATTAAAGGAGCTTCAAATATAAACGCTCCATTTAACTCTGGATGATCAAACCAGAGGTATTGCGATTCTATACCGTTTTTTGCAAGCATAATTCTAAGAATTGAAAGGGCAAAAAATGCGTAGTATAAGAACTCCATTTTTCTGCTGTATGTAAAAAATATAAAGTTGTATATAATGAGTACCAATATCCCGCCATAATAAAAAGCAAAAAAACTTTGCATATTGCTCATATATAGAAGAAAATCTGATTCACTTCGTATATGGTGTGCCAATTTCATAGAAAGTTTTGAATAAACTTTAATGTAGTAAGTGGCACTTGAGTTTTGAGTCACTATCATAGGAAGAGCAGCTTGACTAAAAGGGTAGAAGTAGTTAGAAAATGAAAAATCTCTGCCACAACTTCCTAGAAACTCACCATTACCATTATAGAAGTCTACATTAGATAAAAATATATTTTCAAATGAGAAAACCATTTTTTCATTTTCATCACTATTGTTTTTTAGAACAACCTTTACCCAAAAGGCAGACTTTGTGATACCGCTGTAGTTATGTTTTTTTCTTTCATATGGAATAAATAAACCATTGTTAATAACGTCATAAATTTTCATAATCCCGCTTTTATCTTCAAAAATAGTGACGTCTTCTTTTATAAGGTCATTGGCAAATATAGTGAATGAACTAAGTAAGATGAATAAAATAAACCGCATTGAATTAAAATTTGCCTTTTTTAAAATATAAATAAAATTATATTGTATTTTATAAACATAAAAAAACGATAAGTAAACGATTTCTTTAAGTCATAATTGCAAAAGATAAGATATTACATAGGAGTAACTGATGTTTTTACAAGATAAAAATATAATGGTTTTATTTAAACTATTTTTATTCATTCTTTCCCCAACTTATTTAATTGCAGGTACACTTGGAGGCGAGCCTGCAGACTTTGATCCTAATAGTCCTCCTACTTTTACAATTACCTCCGCAGGAGCACATACTATAACAGGAAAACTGGGGTCTACTCCCGGAGATCCACAAGATAAGTTTATAGTTACGATTCCTGCGGGAATACATGTACAAAGCATAAGTTATGATGGACCGACAATAAACTCATACGGTGATCCTCTAAATTCTAATCAAATTAGCGGATGCGGGGTAGTTAATTATTATAGTCCAGACTTGGATTATACATTTTCCACTGCACAAGAGAATTGTGATATAAGTTTTAATTTGTCTACGGATTTTCATACTTATGCGGCAAGTTGGACATTCACTATAAATACCATAGATATAACAGACCCTATAGCATCGAACCAGTCATCTTCAAATATTGCTGGATATACGGCAAGAATCTCAGCTGAGTCGAATGAAGGTGGAAACCTTTATTATGTAATTACAACAAGTAGTTCTACTCCGAGTAGCATACAAATTAAAGCAGGTACAGACCATACCGGTGCATCTGCAGTAAAAGCAGGAAGTAGTACATGTAGTGCTAATACATTAAAATCATTTGATATTACGAACCTTGATAGTGATACACAGTTTTATTACTATTTTGTTGCTGAAGATAGCTCAAGTAACCAAAGTAATGTGCTATCAGGAAATTTTCATACACTTGCTGTTCCGGAAATCGCTATTACCGATTCTGACAGTACAGCTATAGTTGATGGTGATAATTCACCATCAACTATGGAATCTACAGATTTTGGCTCTATTAGTTATAAAAATCAAACAAAATCTTTTACATATACAATAACCAATAGCGGTACTTACAGTTTAACATTGTCTGGAAGTCCCAAAGTGGCTCTAACAAATGGTACACACTTTATCGTAACTAGCCAACCGACATCTCCTATAAACTTAGGAGGTGGAACGAGTACTTTCACTATAGAATTTGATCCAAATGATTCAGGTGTTTTTAGCGATACGGTTACGATTGTAAATAATGACGATGATGAAGGTTCATACAATTTCATTATTCAAGGAATAGGGACAAACAATACTCCTGTTTTTGAAGCTAATCTTAGTGATGGAAGTGAGACAATATCTATATCAGAAATATTCGGTGGAGACATATTTGACGTAAACGGGAGTGATGGTGATGGTGGTGCAACCGATGGTGTCTTGTTTAGCATTGCATCTATCACTGATAATGGAAGTGGTGACGGTGATGGCGATGTAGACGACGACAACAATGCTCCGTTTGATATAAACTCGTCAACTGGTGTAATTTCTGTTGCAGACTTGGATGATATAGATTATGAGAACAGTGACGGAGCTACAAGTTTTATATTGACGATAGAGATTGATGATGGATTGAGTGTTGACAATACGGCAACAGCTACAGTGTTGGTAAACATAATTGATGCTAGTAATAACCCAACCAATCTATTATTTACAGATCTTAATTCTCAAGCGGTAGATATAAATGTCTCTTCAAATGACATCAATATTTCAGGTCTAGGAGAAATCTCGCCTATCAGCATCAGTGGTGCTAATTGTAAATATTCTATAAACAATGATGGAAACTATACAGATACAAACTCTACTATCTTAAATGAACAAATTCTTACTCTAAAGACTACTACATCAAGTTCTTATCGTACTGCTATTGATTGTAACATTACAATAGGTGGGGTTACTGATACTTGGAGCGTGACAACAACTTATCCTGACATGGATAATGACGGCTATAAATCAAATATAGATTGTAATGATAATAACCCGACAGTTTACCCTGGAGCTACAGAGATAGCAAATAACGGAAGGGATGATAACTGTGACGGTATAAGCTTGATAGATATAGACCTAGACGGTTTTTCAGAAGATGATGACTGTAACGATAAAGATTCTTTAATACACCCAGGTGCAATAGATATACCTAACAATGGAATAGATGAAGACTGTTCGGGAGCAGATCTTGTAGATGCAACTGTACTTGATACAGATGCAGATGGATATACACCAAATAATGGTGACTGTGATGATAATAATCCTTCAATAAATCCAAGTGCTATGGAGGTAGCAAACAATTATACAGATGAGAACTGTGACGGACTTGTCTTGATTGTTGAAAACTCTGTCGAAAATGAAGATGGAACTACTACTGTGGCGGAATTTGATATAGAAGACTCAGTAACATCCAAAGATGATGAAGGGAATATTTTTACAGAGGCTACAGCACATACTCCTGAGGGGGATGCAGTAAAAATTGTAGTTACAACTTATCCTGATGGGCATTCTGAATATAGTATATATCTTGTAGATTCAGATAAAAAGACAACAGTAGTGCTTGAATTACCTGGAGCAAATACTGAGGTTGATGCAGATGGTAATACAAAAAGTAGCTTATCGCCTACAGGATTTGGAGGGGTAGAAGTTGTTATAACAACGGACAATAAAGGACAAAGTGTAAGTAAGTATGTAGTAAAAGATGAAGAGGGAAACGAAGGAAACTTCTTTAGCGGTGATGATACAACACCATTTCCAGCAGGTAGCAGTATGAGAGTATATATTTTAGATGGTAAACTGCATATAGAGACCAAAGCTAAACTTGGTGCTGAAACAACAATAGTATTTTAAGGAAGAGTGATGAGAAAAATAATATATATATTAACAGCACTTAGCATGTTGTTCATACTTAGCGGGTGTGGATCTGAGAGTTCATCTAAAGAGGTATATCCAACAGAAGATGTATCAGACACAAACGAAGCTACAGGAAATAGTGAAGATGCTACCGATAACAATGAAACTGTGAATGATAACAACGAAACAGAAGTTCCAGCTGTAAAAACAATTCAGATGGATTTCAATACTACATATGAAGTATATTCAGGTGATTCACTCACTACAGATGAAGAGAGTGAGATAATAGTAGACCATGAGTATGGTAGTGAGTTTAAAACTGTTACTTTATTAAGTGGCTCTGCTATTTTGACTTCACATAATTAAATATATATTTACTCTTTTTTAAAAGAGTAAATTATATATGTAAAAAATTTATATTATTTTCGCTTACCATTTCCGTAGTGTTCAAATAAGTAGTCGTTTACAGTTTTAGCATCTTCATCGCTGATTGGTGCTTTAAAGTGATGGATCATTTTCTCAGTTTTTTTAGCCCAAAACTCATATGATTGTGGACCTTGATTTATTATATATCCAAAAGAGTGACACATTAAACAATTTGCCTGAACTGCATCAAACCCTTTACCCATTTTAATCTCATATGATATATAAGGTACAGCAACATCACCTTTTACCTGTGCTAGAAGTGGAGCTGCACTAAGTGCAACAGTTATTAAAGTTTTAGTTAAAATATTTTTCATCATTACTCCCTATATCACTTCTACTGTAACTTCATCGATACCATTATATTTGTATCCACCGTGGTTCCAAAGTACATTTTTAGCCAATGGTTGCTCATTGCCTAAGTTATCAATAGCTTTAGCCATAATTTTTACTTTTCCGTATTTAGTCGGTTTAAAAGCAAATCTGAATGCTTGATAAGCATAACGTCCAGCTTTTTTAATGATTGCATCTTCCCAAGTTTTACCCTCATCAGTAGAGATCTTCACAGATTTTATTCCATGCCCGTCATCCCATGCTACACCACGAACAACTACATGTGAGTTATGGTAGATCTTATCTCCATTTTCAGGATAACCGATAACTGATTTTACATTCATAGTTGTAATAGGCTTAGTAGGTTTGAACCTTTCTTCAGGTGTTTCACTCTCTGTTTCATTATCTGGAACACGGTAGGCTACATCCATAAAAAATAAAGACTTATATTTGTCAGTTACTGTAATGTTAGAGATCATTTTAACCCAACTATCAGAGTAGTAACCAGGAATTACTAAACGTAATGGATAACCATTTAAGTAAGGTAAGTCTTCATCGTTCATTTGGTAAGCTAGAATTACGTGATCGTCTAACTCATGAAGTTCCATCTCACGAACAAAGTTCGGAGTCTCATAATAAGCTGCATTGTCTTTACCGTTAAAACCGATAAATTTAGCCTCTTTTTTAAGTCCTGCACGAGCTAAAATGTCTGAAAGTCTTACACCTTTCCATCTAGCACAACCCATAGCACCGCTGCCCCACTGGATACCACCGGCAATCGGTTTAAATGCACTTCTTGAGTTTCCACCACACTGTAATACAGCATCAACTTCAACTTGCTCAAAGTTTGTTTTTAAATCGTTTAAAGATATATGCAATTCTTTATCAACTAAACCGTTAATGTGAATAGTGTATTTATCCGGATCGATATGTGTCGGAATATCTGGAAGATGCCATCTAACAAAAAACTCGTCATTTGGAGTTAAAGCTTGTGTAAATGTACCTCTTGGTGATTCTAAAAGAGGTGGTCTGTCAGAATAAGTAATAAGTGGTTTTTTTTCTGGAAAAGCCATTTTTGAAACTTCTCTTGAATCAATAGGTTGAGTTGTAACACCGGCACTTAAAGACGTACCTGCTAATGCTGCAGATGCTACAAGAGATGATTTAAAAAAATCTCTTCTGTTCATAAATAATCCTTGAAATTTTATAATTACATGATTTTATCTTATTAAAATTAAAACTTATTAAAAATATAAGTAAATTTTTAAAGATAAAAATTATTAGTTAAAAAAGTAACATTATTTATTGAGTTTATTTTAGTTATATGCAAAGTTCAATTTTTTCTTCAGGTATAGCTATAAGTCTTCTTTCTAGGCGGTTTATTTCATCAAGTAATTTTGCAGATATAGATTCTAGTCTTATATAATAATCTTTTGCCATACTTATTTCAGCTTGTGTTACATCTTTTTTTTGACCAAATAGCTTTGCTAAAAAACCTTTTTTGTGATTGTTAAAATATATATGAAAAATATGAAAGTAAATATCGTGAAGTTCAAAGTGAAGTTTCTCTATATTTTTCATACACTCTAATGGGTTGTTTGAGAGAGAGTTTAGTTTTTGTCCCTCATTATAAAACCATACTCCAAACTGACATTCGGTCGAGTTTACAGGTATGGCATCTTCTTCAACATTGACACCGTTGATTAACATTTTGGCTCTTTGAACCCATTTAACATGTGATGCTTTTGCATCTCTTAAATACTTAAGTGCTTCTTCTTTTTTCATGCCAGATCCTTTTATTTTATGTATCTTTTTCTTTGTGAATCTTTTATTTTAGAAATATCTACAACTATAAAGCTATCTACGCATGAAGCAAAATCTTCATCTATGTTATAAGCACAAAATTTTATACCACCATCTTCACATAATTCCGCATATTGTTTATATAAAACAGGGATAGAACAGTCAAAGTTTTTAAGTAGTTTTTTTACCGTTTTAAAATCTTCTTTGTAGTCATTTAGTACAAGTTCTTTGTCTAGTATATTTAGTAAATCTGAATCTGTTTTAAAGCTGTATGGAGACTTTGATCTTACAAGAGCACTGCTATCTCCAAAATAGTTATCAAAAAAGTTAAAAATTATATCTTTACACATTGGAGAGTATGAGCCACTTAAACTTACTGGACCAAACATATATTTTATACTAGTGTTTTTAGCTAAATATGCACCTATTCCATACCATAAGTAGTCTAATGCCCTAGTCCCCCAATACTTTGGTTGAACAAAACTACGTCCAAGCTCTATAGATTCTGGTAACATACCTATAAATTCATTTGAAAAGTTAAAAAGTGTTGAGTTATAAAGTCCTTCAACTCCGTAGTTATCTACAATCTCTTTGCATTCCCCAATACGGT
>Ga0193963_1001095_pt1 | contig 13745 bp, 9 predicted proteins | sample FB_6_MG_FD_140359 | JGI IMG/M metagenome (GOLD analysis project Ga0193963, IMG submission 140359) | Microbial mat bacterial communities from the Broadkill River, Lewes, Delaware, United States - FB_6_MG | ecosystem: Environmental > Aquatic > Freshwater > River > Microbial mats | place: USA...
GGCAGCGTTCACGGCGGTTCCGCCGCCGTGAATACCGAAGAAAATAGCACACCGTTATCTGACTCTGGATAAGGGTAATCTGAACGAATTCCGGGGACGAATTCCGGGGACACCTTACTTATTTATAACCAAAAAATACACCGGATGAACCGGTGATTTTTGTCGTTGGGAATCATGGAAGGGCATTACGGAAAAATTCCCGCTGCCAGAAGGCAGCGGGAATTGGTCGGTCAAATCAGGCTATCCCAGGATTTTTTTCAGGTCGCCTTCAGGGGTTCCGTTGGGAGTGAGGTTGTAGTTTTTCACCAGTACATCAAGGATGTTCGGGGTAACAAACGCAGGCAGTGAGGGCCCTAAATGGATATCTTTGATACCCAGGTGAAGCAGGCTCAGGAGAACGGCCACTGCTTTCTGCTCGTACCAGGAAATGATAAAGGACAGGGGCAGGCTGTTGACATCCGTATCAAATGCACCGGCAAGGGCTACGGCGATCTGTACGGCTGAATGGGCGTCGTTGCACTGCCCTACATCCAGGAGTCTGGGGATGCCGTTAATATCACCTAACTGTTGTTTAAAAAACTTGAACTTACCACAGGCCAGGGTCAGAATCAGGCTGTTGTCAGGTGTTTTTTCTACAAATTCAGTGTAGTAGTTTCTGGATTTTTTCACGCCGTCGCAGCCGCCGACCAGAAAAAAATGGCCGATGGAGCCGTCTTTTACGCCGGCAACAATTTTGTCTGCCACCCCCAGAACCGAATCATGACCGAATCCCACCAAAATGTCCATGTCGGCTTTGTCTTCTGTGTAACCGGGTAGGGAAAGGGCCTGGTCAATCAGGGGCTGGAGATTGTTTTTGTTTACATGGGCAACGCCGGGCCACCCAACCGTACCGGTGGTGAAGATGTTCTTTTTGTAGGTCACCTTGGGTTTCTGGATGCAGTTGGAGGTCATGAGGATGGCACCTGGGAATTTATCAAATTCTTTTCTTTGATGCTGCCAGGCTGTCCCGTAGTGGCCGTAGAAATGCGGGAAGCGTGCTTTCAGTTTTGGATAGCCGTGGGAGGGGAGCATTTCACCGTGGGTATATACATAAATGCCTTTGCCCGCACTGGCCTTGAGTACGGCTTCCAGGTCTATGAAATCATGGCCGGAAACCAGGATGGCCTTGCCTTTTTGGGCACCCAGGGGAACTTTTGTAGGAACAGGTTTCCCGTAGGCTGTGGTGTTGCCCAGGCTGAGCAGTTCCATGGCGCGAAGGTTTTTCTCGCCACATTCAAGAACCAGGGTCAGAAGTTCGTTAGTACCCAGGGTTTTGTCTTCCAGGCCTGCCAGTGCGCGATGCACGTATTCGTAATTGCCTTCGTCCTCCTGCTCATGCTCTGCTGCATGGTCGGTGTAGGCGGCCATACCCTTGATGCCGAAAAGCAGGAGGTGCTGGAGGGAACGGATATCCGGATCCACATCCTTGTCGGAGAAAAGGCCGTACTTTTTGCCCTGGGCCACCATGCCGTCCAGGCTGGGTTTAAGCTTCAGGGTGACGGCATCGCTTGTGGCAGGCACTTTGCCCCCTGCCGCATGAACCTTCTGGATCATGGTATTCCGGCGTGCGATACTTTCCTGGAGCAGATTTTCAAAACGATAGGGGTCGAATTCAACATTGGTCAGGGTGGAGAACATGCCCATACAGGTGAAGCGGTTGGTTTCAAGGTCGGAAATACCGACTTCTCTGCCTGCCACAGCAGCAATGGAAAGACCTTTAAGGGTGTGAATCAGAAGATCCTGAAGGGCAGCCACTTCCGGGGTTTTACCGCAGACACCGATTCTGGTGCAGCCTTTGCCGCCCATGGTCTGTTCGCATTGGTAACAGAACATCTTCTGTTTGCTTGCATTTTTTGCAAAAACGGTTTTGGATCCAAGAATGGAGGGGATCAGAGCGGACCCGGTAACCGCTATGGTGCTTTTTTTTAAAAAGTTACGTCTTGAGATCTCTTTTTTTTTCATGATTTCTCCTTCATGGGTTATTATTTTTTATGCTACATTGTGAGATACAATAGGGAAATTGAGCCTCCATTTCCTTGATTCAGATCAAGAAAGGGAAAAGGATCCAGGAAAAATTTAAAAAATCAGACAGATGTTTTTTTTGACTAGGGAAAATGTCTGCGACAGGAAGAGCACATGGATACCCAGGATGATATGATCACATTAAGGAACTGCCAGTAGTCGAGTTCCGGGAACACGAAACGAAAAGGGTTCATATACGCTTACAGGGTAAACGCATTAAAATTTTTGATTTAAGAGAGGTTTGCAGAGTTTGATATTTAAACTCCTTATTTATAACCTCATTTCAAGGATTTAATCATGACCGCCTCAAATATCACGCTGATATCGGAGTTTTTAAAAATAAATGACCCTATATTGGATAGGCAAAAACTGCATAAGTTGATAGATATATTTGCAATCACAATCTGCGCTGTGATTTAAGGCCCGCTATTGGTATCGAAGAGTCTTCTTTTACTAACAATTCTGGAATGCACCAATGGTGAATTCCAGAAAACAACTTGAAAAAGTTGGAAAGCTTCGTTTAATAAGGAAGACAGGCTTATTTATTAACTTTTTTATACAACGTTAGGGTTTAGAATAAGCTTGAGAATACAGGAGTCTCCTTATCGTTTTTAGGTTTCCTTCCTGACTTTTTTGATAAATAGATTCTCCCTGGCACTTCTGAATGTCAAACAGCGTCCAAAATTGACCTTTTTCCAGAATTTTTAACTCAATTTCTGTATTTTCTCTTCCACAAAACCGTTGCCCAAACCGCCTGGTTAGTTTATTTTGCCCAAGCTGCGGCATAGGACAGATGCTGGAATTATTATCAGATGAAAGGTTAGGCCCCAAATGAAAATAGAGACCTTAAACCAGGTTAGAAGAAAAATAGAACTCACCATCCCGGCCCGGGAGGTGGATGCTGTCATTGATAAAGTGGTAGCGCGGTATCAGAGCCAAACCAGCCGAAAAGGATTTCGCAAAGGCAAGGTTCTTTTAAAGAGCATTGAATCCAGATTCCGGGATGAGATCATGGCCCAGGCTGGGGAACTGCTTTACAACCAGCACGCCGGAGCGGCCCTGAAAAAGGCGAAACTCTCACCACTTAACCGCTTTCAGATTTCTGCAGCCGGACCGATTGAGCGTGGGAAGGACCTTACCTTCTCCTTTGTGGTGGAAGTCCTGCCTGAATTAGATCTGCCCGAGTACAAAGGCATAAATATTAGCCAGAAAACACCAACAATCACTGACGCAGAGGTGGATGAACTTGTGGCGGCATCCCAGGAAGACTTTTCAACTCTGGAACCAATAACAGAGCCGCGTGGACCTGAAAAAGGTGACGTCGCTGAAATCGTCTTCATGGCAGATGGGGATTTTGCGTCCCTGTTCAACTCCGGAGATACCCCTTTTCAGATGACCGTGGGAAGAGGCTTTTTTGATTCCTTTGACGCCCTGATTTATACCCTGAAACCTGGTGAAACCCGTACAGAAATACTGGATTTCCCGGAAGATTTCCATATCCCTGAGATGGCAGATAAAAACGCTGCTGTGCAGGTCACCCTTAAAGTGATTTACCAGAAAACGCTGCCCCAGGTGGATGAAGCCTTTGCCATGAAAGTGGCCAATGTCTCTTCTGTTGAACAAATGCGCGAAAACTTTAAGCAGAGACAGCTGGCCAGGCTGGAGCGGGAGTATACCCAGGAGGCCAAACAGAGACTGGTGAAACACCTTCTTGAAAAAATAGACGTGCCCTTGGCCCCAAGTCTTGTGCGCCACCATATGGATAAGGCCGTGGCATCTCATTTTAAACCATTGAAAGCCGCTGGTGTCCCCTGGGAGGAGGCAAAAAAACAATTACCGGCCCTGGAGAAAAAACAAAAGCCTTTTGCTGAAAAAGCCGCTAAAGTCCAGCTGCTGATGATGTGCATTGCAATGAAAGAAAAAATAACCCTCTCTGAAGAGATGGTTGGGAAAAGGATCTACGAGCTGGCTGCCCGGGACAAAAAAGATATAAAAGACTTTATTATTCAGGCACAAAAATCAGGACGGTTCTCACAGATCAAAAAAGATCTGATGGTAGAGCTTGTTATCGACTTTCTCTACAATCATGCCCGTATTACCCCTGCCGCTTAATTCGCCTCAGTAATGGCCCCCTCCCAGCTTCAGCAGATCAATCCGGGAGGGCTTGAATCCCGGGTGTTAAACAGCATGCAATAATGATCCCTTTTTTAGAAAAAACAGCGTCGAAAATTGACCCCACTTGATTCAAAATAATTTCTAATTATTAAATTGCAAATCGGGTCGGACCAAGCGTTTTATTATAACCTGCTGTTAATAAAGAAGAAAAGTTTTAAGCGCATCAAAAACCGCTCTTAGAATTCCCATTTTGGCCCCGAAATGGGGCTTTTAAGAAAATATAACCATGAGAATTGGGACAGACCACGTTTGAAACTTGATCGATGTAACCGTGAGTGTTACTCATGTAACCATGATTGCAACTTTTCGACATAAATGGCTCCAGAACTTTTTTATCGACGATGTCAATCATAAGAAAATACCATCTTCAATTCGAGGTGTTTTTTTCAGAAAACTGCAACTCTTTGATGATGCAACACGTGATTTGGATCTGCGCACTCCTCCAAAGTTCACGGCGGCTCCGCCATCGTGAATCGAGGTGTATACACTCAGAAGGATAATAAAATTTATAGTATGAGTAATAAACAAAAAAATAATCCTTTACATGGTATTACGATAGAAAAAGCGGTAACCCGATTAGTAGAGCATTACGGCTGGGAAGGACTGGCTCAGAGGATCAATATCAATTGTTTCAAGAGTGATCCATCAATTAAGTCATCTCTAAAATTTTTACGTAAAACACCATGGGCGAGAGATAAGGTTGATAATTTGTATGTTTCAACATTTTCAAAACAATCTCCGTGGGATAATTCTAAATAAGTTGCGGCCAGTCAATCTTTTAGCAGGCGCATAATGGCAGCGTTCACGGCGGTTCCGCCGCCGTGAATACCGAAGAAAATAGCACACCGTTATCTGACTCTGGATAAGGGTAATCTGAACGAGTTGCCAAAGTTGTTGTCAAGGTCGCAGGGGAATAAAAATGGGGGGACGAGTCTGATAATGTGGCGCTAACTATGTTTCATTCGTGCTTTCATGAAAAATATTGGGGTCCGCCACCACGTAGTACCTGGGATCGTCGATTTTTTCTAATATAATAGATTTATATTTTGCATCTGATCTGTTCAATAGTTTTTTACAGTCTGTGCTCAAATGCTTGAGAGTGATCTTTTTTCCTTCTTTTTCATATTTTTCCACAATCCCTGATATCGCTTCAATGCCAGAGTAATCAGACACCCTTGATTCTATGAAATCTATTTCCACATTCTCAGGGTCGCCTTTAACATCAAATTTAGATACAAACATCTGGGTGGATCCGAAAAACAGGGGACCCCAGATCTCATATACTTTGGTACCGTCTTGTTTGATCCTTTTCCGGGCCCGGATTCTTAATGCATTCTCCCAGGAAAAGACCAGAGCAGACATAATGATTCCGATAAACACAGCTATGGCCAAATCGAACACCACAGTGAGAATCGATACTGAAATCAGGACTAAAGCGTCAGATTTAGGGATCTTGTTGATGATTCGAAGACTGGACCATGCAAATGTACCGATGACCACCATAAACATGATACCGGTCAAAGCTGCAATGGGAACCTGTTCGATATAAAAGGACCCAAATAAAATAAATACAAGCAGAGACAGGGCAGCAATAATACCGGAAAGTCGTTCCCGACCACCGGAGTTTACATTTATGATAGACTGCCCGATCATTGCACACCCGCCCATACCGCCAAATAAGGCCGTAACAATATTGGCAAGACCCTGGGCCGCACATTCCCGGTTACTGTTCCCACGTGTTTCAGTGATTTCATCAAGTAGATTCAAGGTAAGCAGGGATTCAATAATACCGATACCAGCCAGAATAAAGGCATAGGGTAAAATGAATTTCAGGGTGGTTAAACTCCATGGAATAATGGTAAATATTTGTGACTGAAAGACAGGAAGTCCACCTTTTAACCCTTCTCCACCTCCGGCCCTGATAAACGATCCCACGGTGGCCACATCCATATTAAAAAACAGGGTAATAGCAGTGATACTGAGTATCGCTGTGAGAGCTGCCGGGATTTTTCGGGTAATTTTGGGTAAAAACACCATGATGCCCATGGCAAGAATAACCAGACCTGCCATGGTTATCAGTTCGGTTTGTGGCAGCCAGTGTGACACCCCGCCTTTAACGGTTTTGAACATACTCAGTTGTGACAGGAAAATAACGATGGCAAGACCGTTAACAAATCCGAGCATTACCGGATGGGGAACAAGGCGAATAAATTTGCCCAGCTTAAGCCCGCCCGCCATAACCTGGATAACCCCCATGAGGATGACGGTGATAAAAAGGTATTGCAACCCCATATTCATGACCGGTTGAGCCATTTCAAGGCCCATGGCGTTGCCTTCTTTTACCAGGGATACCATTACCACGGCCAACGCTCCGGTGGCTCCTGAGATCATTCCTGGACGACCGCCGAATATGGAAGTGATAAGGCCAACCATAAAGGCGGCATAAAGTCCTACCAGAGGATCAAGTCCTGCTACAAATGAAAACGCAACGGCTTCGGGTACAAGGGCTAGGGCTACTGTGATTCCCGATGTGATTTCAATTCTTACATTATTGGTTCTTTTCTTGATCAGTTCAAACATGAGTCTTGCTTTACCTTTTAATAATGACACAATAAAAACAGGCATGCCTCTCTTGTTGAGATCCATGCCCTGTGTATAAATATATTTTTTAGATGGGAAAAAGTTGTAATAAGTATAGGATTTTAAAAGTAAACGCAAGGTAAAAGAAATACAAAAATACTCTGGGTTATTTTTCAGTTCAATCATTAATCATGATGGGGGACGTTTATTTCATTGGATGACCAGATTAAGGATATTAACAGGCTCTGAGGATGACCTCTTAGGATCGCAGATGAAATAACGTAGACGAAATTGCGCCGGGCTTTGTCTCATATACAAGGCCCAGCAGAGGCGCAGATGGGTAACTTTGTGTTCACACACTAATCGCCGGTACGAAGTTTTTCCCAGTACTTCTGATAAATTTCAATGGCCTGTCCCACATCATTCTGGAATTCTCCTTGTTGGATGACCTTGGCGGCGGGAAAGATGGTCCGGCTGCCGCTGATGTTTGAATCCAGCAGGGCAATGGCCGGCTTCACAGGGGTGGGGTACCCGTATTCTTCAACACAGGCCTTGGCCACTTCGGGGTTCATCATGAAGTTGATAAACGCATGGGCGCCTTTGGGGTTTCTTGCCCCTTTGGGGATGACAAAGCTGTCCACCCAGAAGCTTGCGCCTTCCTCGGGATATACATACTGGATTGCCGGATTTTCTTCCTGGGCCATCCAGGCTTCACCATTCCAGATCATGCCGATGCTGACCTCGCCTGCCAGAAAAGGCAGTCTAGGGGAGTCGGAGTTGAACAGCAGCACATTGGGCATCAAATCCTTGAGCAGCAGGTAGGCCTGTTCAATTTCCTTGGGATCCGTGGTGTTGCCTGAAAAGCCTTTAATGCGCAGCGCCATGTGAAACACTTCCCTTAAATCGTCCTGGAGCAGCAGTTTTCCTTTAAATTCGGGTTTCCACAGATCCTTCCATGATGTGATCTGTGCTTTGGGGATTTCATCGGTGTTTACGGCAATGCCGGTGGACCCCCACATATAGGGAATGGAGTAGTTGTTGTCTGGATCATAATCCTTGTTTAAAAGTTCGGGGTCAAGGTGCTTCATGTTGGGTAAAAGGGCCTGGTCCAGTTTCATGAGCATACCTTCCCTGCCCATCTTTGAAACAAAATAGGTTGAGGGAACCACCACGTCATATCCGTCTTTTTTGATCAGTTTGAGTTTGGCATACATGGTCTCATTGCTGTCATAGGTGGCGTAAACCACTTGAATGCCGGTCTCTTTGGTAAATTGCGCAAGCACGGATTCGGGCAGATATTCCGTCCAGTTGTAAACATAAATTTTTTCTGCGGCCTGGGTCTGGATGGCGGCAAGCAGCACAACAGCAAGAATAATAAGCGCTTTAAATAAAGGTTTCATGCGATTTTTTTCTCCTTCAACATTAATTGACTGACAATAACCAATGCAAGGGAGAGCAGGACCAGAAGGGCGGCAAGCGCATTTACTTCGGGTTTGACTCCCACTTTAACCATTGAAAATATTTTCAACGGCAGTACATCGTAACTTGGGCCTGTGACAAATGAACTGATGATGACATCATCAAGGGACAGGGTAAAGGCCAGAAGCCAGCTTGAGATAAGTGCCGGCCGCATCATGGGCAGAATCACCCGGGTGAGAATGTTTTTTTCCGATGCCCCAAGATCCCTGGCTGCATCAAGAATATTGGGGTCAAAATCCTGTAGTCTTCCCGTGATGGTGATGATGGCAAAGGGCAGGCAGAAGGTGATGTGGGAAAACAGCAGGGACCAGAAACCCAACCCGATGCCCAGGGTGACGAAAAGGACAAGAAAGGCAATGGCCAGGATAATGTCCGGTGCCATCATCAGGGTCATGCTTGTGCCCTGGATGACTTTGCGTCCGAAAAACCGGTACCGGTTCAGTCCGATGGCGGCCAGGGCGCCGATCATTGTGGCCAGGGTGGCCGCGCATACGGCAATGACCATGGAGTGGCGGGCCGCCTCCATCAGGGAATGGTTTTCCAGCATGGCTGTGAACCATTTAAAGGTAAATCCGTCCCATTTCATGCCGTATTTATTCAGGTTGAATGCATTGACAATCAGTACGCTGATGGGCAAATAGAGATAGAAAAATATGCCTGCAAAGTAAAACAGCCGTAACATGTTCATCGGTTTATTCCCTTCCCCGGCTGAAACGGCGTAACAGCAGTCCGTATCCGATGAGCATGACCGCCATGAAGATAATAAGTATAATGCTGGTTGCCGAGCCCAAAGGCCAGTTTCCGGCATTGAGAAACTGCTGCTGGATCAGGTTCCCCACAAGCAACTGGCGTGCACCGCCTAAAAGGGAGGCCACATAGTAAAGTCCCATGGTGGGGACAAACACCATGATGCAGCCTGCCATAATACCGGGCAGGGTAAGGGGGAAAATAATCTTAGTAAATGTACTGAACGCCCCTGCACCCAGATCCCTGGCGGCTTCAACCAGCTGGAAGTTCAATTTTTCAACGGTCGCATACAACGGCAGCACCATGAAGGGCAGCATCAGATAAAAAAGTCCTGCCAGCACCGCATAATCCGTGTACATGATTTTTAAAGGGGTGTGGATAAGTCCTGCACTTAAAAGGATTTTATTGAGTATGCCATGGGTGCCCAGCACCATGCGCATGGCATAGGTCCTGACAAGGGAATTGGTCCAGAAAGGGATCATCAGAAGAATAAGAGCTGACGTACGCCATTTAGGCGTCATCCTGGCCGTGTACCAGGCAAAGGGATACCCTAAGCCCAGGCACAGCAGCGTCGTTGTCAGGGCTAATTTGACGGAACGGGTGAATATAATGATATATCCGGGTTCAATAAATAGCTGTGAATACGCTTTCAAAGTGAACGAAAATTTGACCAGATTTGCCGGATCCATGGTCAGAAAACTTGTAATGACAAGCAGCAGCAGCGGTGTGACGCCAAACAGGATAAACCATCCCGAGATCAGCAGGATGATGCAGAACCGGGTGTTGTCAGCAATCTTCATCTGGCAGAACAACCTCCCAACCCTTAACCCAGGTAATATATACCCGCTGGCCCACACTGTAGTCAAAGTCAGGGTCATCCTCATCAAAAAACTCGCAGGTTGTCAACAAAAGGCCGTCATCAAGACGAACCAGGGTATCAAGGGTGGATCCCCGGTAACTGCGCTCAACAATGCTGCCGGCAAAGGTTTTTATATCCGTTGGGGGGACTTCATAAAGCCTTAAATCCTCGGGCCGGAGCAGCAGCACCACCTTGTCACCGGGCTGGAACTGCCGTTGGGTCTGTGCCTTGATTTGCCGGCCAAAGATGGTGACTTCCACTTGATCGGCATCAAGGATTTTACTGATTTCCCCGGGGAAAAAATTGATATCGCCGATGAATCGGGCAACATAAAGATTTTCCGGTTCCTCGTAAACCTGGCGGGGGGTGCCAAGCTGGGCGATTCTGCCCTCCTGCATCACCAGGATTCTGTCCGACATGGACAAGGCTTCTTCCTGGTCATGGGTGACAAATATAAAGGAAATGCCGATTTCCCGCTGCAGTTTCTTCAGTTCGATCTGCATTTCCCGGCGCAGCCGTGCGTCCAAAGCAGAAAGCGGTTCGTCCAGCAGAAGAATTTTTGGTCGGTTGACAATGGCACGGGCCATGGCCACCCGCTGCTGTTGGCCTCCGGACAGCTGATGGGGATACCGTTCGGCAAATTCTTTCATTTTTACCTGCCCAAGGGCCTGTTCCACCCGTGTCTGAAGTTCCCGGCCTTTGATTTTTTTGATTTTTAGGCCAAAGGCAACGTTATTGAACACCGTGAGATGGGGAAACAGGGCATAGCTTTGAAATACGGTGTTGACCTTGCGCTTTTCAGCCGGTAGGGAAAGCAGGTCTTTTCCGTCAAGAAGGATGGTACCGGTGTCAGGTCTTTCAAAACCGGCAATGATACGCAAAAGCGTTGTTTTGCCGCATCCCGAAGGCCCAAGAAGCGTAATAAACTCACTTGCTTTTACGTCGAGGTCAAAATTTTGAAGAATAGGCTGGCCGGAAAAAGATTTTCCCAGTCCGCCAATGGAAAGAATTGATCCCACCAGCATCTCCTTTGCCTGTGTTGGTGTAAAATGGGTCTAAATTACAGCGGCATAGCTGGTTAGTACCTTAAAAAACAGCTTTTAGAATATATTATTTTTCATACGCTTGTCAATTTCAAAGACCAAGGAGCGCGAGCGAAACGCACGCTTGAGGCATGCGGGTGTGCCCGGATATAGCAAAATGGGCAAGTGATTTAGTGCCTGAACGAAAACTTGGAAATTTTACCCGACGAACAATTCTCATGACATCTGTAACGCCGGGGTTTCGTCATATAACCGCCTGAAATTTAAACGTTGAAGTTCAAAAAATCATGAGATATTATGATGTATAGTAAAAGAAATTAAGGGTGAGGGCACAATCATTAATTCTCTTGATTTTGTTCTTTGTCGCCCCCACTTGTGTTCTCTGCGCTTGTGCCTGAAAATTTATTTTAACAGGAGGCGGTATGAAAACCTTAATTTTTGCGGTATTATTTTTTGTTATATTGGTGATTATTATTTTCATTAATTACAGAATCAATCATGAGTTCAAGATTGATATGTCTTGGTTGGCGCTGGGGTTGACGCCTGTCGTCATATGGCTTCTAAGCACCCAGCAGTTATCTGAGTTCAGCGGCTTTGGTCTGGCGTTTAAATTGAAGGCAGCCACTTTGAAGCCCGTCTCTCTTAAGGTTGACGGAAATTTCATCAATCCAGAAAAAATTATCATTCAAGAAAAGGGCGGCACTGGAAAAATTGAAGAATTTAAACGAAATAGAGTTGCTGCGTTAACACTTGAGGTCGGTAAAAAAGGATACTATCTGAATCATGCGATAGAGGAATATCTGGAAGAGCTGACGCCGTATTCTTTTTTCAAATATGTCTTGTTTAAAAATAAGTCCGGTGAATTTTACGGAATCATTCCAGGGATTAAATTGTTGGAGCAATTACAGACTAAAAATCTGGACTTGGTTCAACGCATTGAATCCGGTGAGATTTCCAAAATACCAGGCCTCAGCACAATCTCGGTGCAGAGGGGCACAAGCAAGCAGAAATCTCTTCAGTTGATGGACAGCAACGGTCTTTCAGAACTTCCGGTCGTCGATGAATCTCAATCGTTTATCGGTGTGGTTGAACGAAATAAAATCACCAGTAGTATTGTTGTACAACTTGTCTCATCAAATAAAAATGCTGATTAAGGCCCATGATCGGAATAACGGCCATGGCCGACCTGGTCTTTCACCGAGGTTAGGCCACAACAAATCATGAAAGAAACTAACCGGTTAGTTCAGTTCTTTCATATAAAAACATTCCAAAATATGGTTTAGAATTTTCGTTCGTATTCAAGGCGTGGCAATGGGAGAATATTAAACATATGTACCCATTGAAACAACGAAGAAGACGAATGAAAAGGCAAACCATATGGAAGGTTTTATTTTGAACTTGGGCCTAATGCCTGTTTACATGGTAGTCGGCACCATCTATGATCAAAAGGGAGATAAAATGAATGATTTAAAATCCAAATTGGAAAATGCGTTAGGCAAATCAATCGATAAAATATGTCCCAATCAATTCCATACCTTTTCAGCAAATCACTGTGCCCATTTTGTCAGCCATATGACAGGTCTTGAGTTTTCATTTAATTGTAAGGAATTTAAAGGGGGAAACAGTGAACCCGGCAATGTCAGGGTCCATGAAGTCTTTGCCCAGTGCCCGAAGGTTGGGAAATTTGAAGACCGGCCGTCCGACCGGCCGGTCCTGGTTTTTGTGACCCGGAAAGATGTAGTTGATCTTGGGCGTAAACGTATGGCAAATATCCCCCAAAAACACATTGGTGTTTTGTTTGACGGTTTTATATATCATTATTCAAATTCCAATAATCAGGTGGTCAAATGGCTTCCTGATAAATTTTTTGATACGTTTCAGCGTGTATACAGAGGAGATCAGGGGCTTTTTTACGGCACAATCCCCAATTCCGATCTACAGCTGCGCATTGATTCTAATGCAGAGAATGTGGGATCCGGGCTTGCCTTTTCCCTTGACAGGCGGGAAGGAAACAAATGGTATGCCCGGGCTGTAAACGCAGAAAATAACCAGGAATTTTATGTCGGACGTGAAGTGAATAACCAGGCCAGTCAATATTACGGCATCTTCCGGCGGGCAAGCGAGTATGACGGGCCGCAATTTGATCCGGATCATTATGTGGCGCAAATTGATCATTGGGCCTATTTACTTGAACTGACGGGATATTGTGAAAGTAAAAATTATTTCAACGTGTTCAATACCTATGACCGGGCCAAATTTACCTATGGATTTTATCAGTTTGCAGCCCACACGCCTGAAGATAATCTGATTCTGTTATTTCGTCGTCTGGTTGAACTTCCCAAGGCACAAGACTATTTTCCCGAAATAAAAATGCTGGACGGACGGTTGACCCGGGTCAATGAGAACCAAGGCACAACCGATCTTGAAAGAGTGATGGAAACAGGACCGAGGGGGCAAAAGCAGTTGCAGCTGTTTATGAATTACTTAAATCCCTTCCGGAAAACAATCAACGAGCAGGAAGTGCTGCAGGTTGCACGACTGATTCACTGGACCGCAAATGACATGGAGATTGTCAGGCTTCAGGTGGAAACGGCCGCTGAAATCCTTCAGAAAAAAATGAGCCGCAGATACGATCGCTGGTATGATCTGGACGGCCGGTCCGATCTGGTATGCGCCGTAATCGCCGATATTCACCATCAGGGTCGGGCCGCCAAAAAACGGGTAAAAGCGGCATTGGCGTCTGCCGATCCTGTGGATGCGTTAATTCACATCAGTCCTAAATATGCCGGACGAATTGCGAA
>Ga0193963_1001096_pt1 | contig 13742 bp, 10 predicted proteins | sample FB_6_MG_FD_140359 | JGI IMG/M metagenome (GOLD analysis project Ga0193963, IMG submission 140359) | Microbial mat bacterial communities from the Broadkill River, Lewes, Delaware, United States - FB_6_MG | ecosystem: Environmental > Aquatic > Freshwater > River > Microbial mats | place: USA...
ACATAGATAATGAATTTCAGAAAATATATCATATCCCCAGTCTTCATAATCATGATTATTCATGTTGAGAAACTTTTTAAGTAAAGTAGTAAAAAAGTCTCTTAGAATATGATGATCTTCAAGTTTAGATTGTAAAGTCATCTCTTCTATAAAAATAGCTTGTCGTATTTCTTCACTAGCATTTTCTATTAGCTGATAGTATTCTGATTGTTCATCCATTTTGCACCTCAAGAAGATAATCACTCCACCATTGCATAAGCTCTACACGTTCATCTAGATATTTAGCACGATTATAGGCTTTAGAAACGCTATTTCCAACACTATGGGCTAGCTGCATTTCAATTACATCATATTTATAAGGGCTTTTTTCATGTGCTATAGTGGAAAACATAGCCCTAAAACCATGTGGTACAAATTCATCTTTTGAATAACCCATACGACGTATAGCACCTAAAAGGGCTCCGTCACTTAGTGGGGTAGTATCACTCTTTGTAGATGGGAATAGATAAGGACTGTTACAAGAGTATTCTTGCACTTCTGCAAGCAGTTCTACTACTTGGTTTGATAGTGGAACAATAAATTCATCACGTGTTTTCATTTTTTTAGCAGGTATTACCCATTGTTTATCTTTAAAGTTTATTTCCTCCCATAAGGCTAAACGTGCATTAGATGGACGTACAAATGTATGTGCTAGTAACTGTAAAGCATATTTAGTTGATAACTCACCAGTGTATTCGTTTATACTGATCAAAAGATTTTTAATGCCATTATCATCTGTAATAGTAGGGTAGTGCTGTTTTGTTTTTTTACCTAATATTTCTTCAAGTAAGATATCGGCAGCAGGGTTACGTTTTGCTTTTGCATTAGCAACAGCCCACTTAAAAGTTTTATTTATAGAGTAAAAAACTTTTCTTGCACTATCATTTACGCCACGTTTGGCCATTATTTGAAGTATATAAATGAGATTACTTGCTTCTATATCATCTATGTTTTTATTTCCTATATAAGGAAAACAATCGTTTTTAAAAGCATTTATAGTTCTTTTATAGTGAGCCTCACTAAAAGTGTCTTTTTGCTTTTCTAGACGTTCTAAAGCAATATTCTCAAAGGTATTTAGAGCTTTTTGTTCCTCTTCTTGCTGTTTGATTTTTTTTTCTTTTTTTACTTCACCTGGGTTAATACCATTTGCAATATCAGATTTATATTTTTCTCTTAACTCTCTGGCTCTTAAAAGACTTATGTCAGGATAAGAACCTAAAGATAATTTTTTTTCTTTTCCACCAAAACGATATTTTAGTTTCCAATGCTTACCACCAGCTTTAGTTACTAGAAGATATAAGCCCCCACCATCACTTAACTTATATTCTTTAGCTTGTGGTTTAGCTTGTTTTATTTGTGTAGCTGTAAGAGGTGTAACAAGGCGTGCCATATTCTAATCTCCTTTTTAAATATAGGGGCTTTGTAAAATATGAAAAAGGGATTTAGTATATATAGCCCCCATATCAGCCCCAAAAAAACTTAGATTATAATAACATAACTTTGATTATTTTAGACTATTTTATTTCTTATAAGTCCTATTTTGTGGAAGATTTTAGAGTTTTTTTGATTTTATTATATTAATACTTGGTGGAGCTGTGCGGAATCGAACCGCAGTCCGAAACATAGCTACTTTTAACCTCTACATGCTTAGAAAAGTTGTTTTGTTTAACTTAGACTTCACACAACTTGCAAAGCTAGACCAAGCGAGCCTCTAGCAATTCGTCTTAAGTGGAGACACACTTAAAATATATCTAAATAAAGGGTTATACTTCGAATCTTGCTTATTTAGAATCCACAAGTGAAGCAGCCCTCCTCGTATGAGGGGTTATAAACTTAAGCTACTGCTAAAGCTGGGCGATAATTTGTATTGTTTGCGTTTAACAATGTTGAGCCGTGTAACCGAATGCTCAGTCGGACATGCAATCAAAAGCTACTAAGTCCCGTCGAAACCAAGTCAGCCCCTGTTTAATTAGAGGATGAAATTATATCTAAAATTTGTTAAATTAGAAACTATCGCTAAGATTTGAATCACCTAGTAGTTTAGGTTCAAACATAACTACTTTATTTCTACCACTATCTTTAGCTTTGTACAGAGATATATCTGCAAACTTTATACATTTCCATATACTCTCACTATCTTCTGGAAACATTGAACAACCAACACTTAGCGTTTTGGAAAATACTTCACCACTTCCTTGAATTTTCTTTTTAGAAAACTCTACTCTAATAGCTTCTGCAACTTCTATGGCACTTTCTTTATCACAGTTATAAAGAAGTGCAATAAACTCTTCACCACCATATCTAATAGCAATATCAGCTTTACTAATACTGTCTTTTATAACTTTTGAAACAACTCTAATCGCTTCATCACCAACATCGTGACCATATGTGTCATTGATCATTTTAAAATAATCTATATCGATCATTAAAACAGCATAGCTAGTTTTAGCACGAAGAGCCTGAGGGATAGATACATCAACAAACTCATCTAAAAACTTACGGTTGTACATTCCAGTTAGTTGGTCTACTCTTGCCATTGTATTTAGTATCTGCATAAGTTTTTTGCTAACTATGGCAGGTCTAGCTGTAGTGATGTAGTCTTCAATATCGCTCATTATAGCTCTTACTTTGTCAGTTTCATCTTTTGTTTTTGTAACAATAGTAAGTATTAAAGAGAGATCACTTGAAATACTGTATGGCATACATACGTGTTCACTTCCTTCATAATCGTACACTGAACAAGAAGATGGAAATATACTAGAGTCTACACTAGAGTGTATTCTATCGGCTCTACATTCATTGTCTAAAATACCACAGTGGCACTCTTTTTCAGTATATACAATTTTTTTAATCTTATTTATTACATCTATTTCCGTAAGTGTAAAATCATCTAGTTTAAATTTTTCTCTTAGCACATATGCAATTCTATTGTAGATGTCATTTAGATCTTTATCATTTTCGATCGTTTGTTTAAACTTATAAATATCAGAGAGTCTGTCAATAGTGTCATTAATGTTTTTAAGTGGATCACTATCTTTTACATAGTTTTTATTTTTAATAAATATATATACTTTTTTATCAAGCTCTTCAAATGTAGTTTGGAGTTTTTCAAGCATACTATTTAAAAGTTTTGCAACAGAAGCACTCTCCTCGTTTGTATTTACATCTACTCTAGTGGCATAGTTTCCTCTGTATGTCTCATGCATAACTTTTTTGATCGAGTAGAATATGCTTACATACGGTTTTATAAACCTGTTAATCACAATAAAGACTAAAATAATTACAATCATAGTTATACCAACATTTGATATGATAGCTTTGATACTACTAGTACGTATATCGGTTGTGTCCATAACCATACTTACTACACCTAAAACTTCACCCTCCGTTGCTTTATGACATTGCATACAGTTTGGATTTCCGTATTCTGAAGCTGCAAACGGTATAGTTACACGCATAAAACTTTTACTCGGAGTCTCTGTTGTTATAACTTTTTTCTCTCCACTTAAGAGTACTTCTTTGTCAGTACTGTCCCTTGGCGTTTCATTGTTAAAACCTTCTCCATACTGCTTTATAACTGTTGGAGAACGGGCAACCCAAAGTTCGCTGATGTTGTGAAGGTTACTGATCTCGTTTAGGAAAAATTCTCTGTGATCCATCATCCCATTTACCATGTGAGATGTAAGACCGGTTTTTAAAACCTCTGCTGTTAGTTCAGCTTTTTCTTCTGCATGTTTTAGACCTGACTCTCTAAAGTTCATTAAAGTACTTACCGTTAATGCTATAAAAAAGAAAGTAAATATAGCGATTAATGATATTATTATTTTCTGTTTAGACCCAATTTTATTTTCTTCCAAAATTTCCCGCTTTTGTAAAATTAAATTTTATTATATAATTTTTTACTTAAATAATGTTAGTTTATAATACTATTATTTTTTAACTATGTTATTTTAATCATATATTTTATAATATTAAATATATGATATTATTAGTAATAGGCTAAAATATAAAAAAAGAACATACTATGTCAGAACATAACCATGGACATCACCATCATCACGAGGTTAGTGGTAAAAACTTATTTATAACAGTTGTATTAAATGCTGTAATAACAGTAGCTCAATTTATGGGTGGGTTGTTGTCTGGTTCATTAGCACTTTTTAGCGATGCTTTACATAATTTAAGTGATGTTTTATCTCTTCTTATAGCATACTGGGCAAATCAGCTTTCAAAAAAACCTGAAAATGTAAAAAAAACTTTTGGGTACAACAGAGCTGAGATCATAGCCGCACTCTTTAATTCTTCTGTTTTGATTGCTATCTCAATCTACTTAATATTTGAAGCAATAAATAAACTTTATAATCCTGAACCTATTGATTCTTTTTGGGTAATCATACTAGGTCTGCTTGGAATCTTAGTAAATGGTTTAAGTGTTTTTATAATTAAAAACGACGCAAAGTCAAACATGAACATGAAAGCAGCATATTTACATCTATTAGCAGATGCTATGACATCTTTTGCAGTAGTTATAGGTGGTATTCTTATGTACTATTTTGGTTTATTTTGGGTTGATTCTTTAATTACAATTATAATTGCTATCTACTTGATTTGGGTATCATTTTCTTTAGTAAAAGGTTCTGTTTTTGTTCTTATGCAGTTTGTTCCAGAAGAGTTAGATATAGATGAAATAGTTACTACTATAACTAAGTTAGAAAACATAGACAATGTTCACCATGTTCATTTGTGGCAGCTAGATGACAACAGGATACATCTAGAAGCACATTTAAATTTTTGTGAAAATATTTCGTTAGAGGAATCTACTAGTGTAATAAACTTTCTTGAAGAACAGCTACAAAAGTTGTATGGGATCTCACACGTTACATTTCAGTGTGAATATAACCGATGTGAGAATAAAGAACTTATAAAAAGATATCAACACCTAGCTCTTTAGCGTATTGTTTCCCTTTTTTAGTAAGTTCTACAACATTTGATGCATCAACATCTATAAGTTCGTAGAAGCGCATCTCTTTTATAAGATCTAAAAAGTTTTTCTTATCAAGATTTATAAGTTTAAAAACTGATGTCATGTTTATAGGTGTAGCACGAGCGATTACATAAAATGTTTGAAGTGAATATTCACGTTCAAAAACATCTTTATATCTATCAAGAAGTTTATTTATTTTTATAGTTCTTAGTATATCTTTCTCGTCTAAATCATATTGTTCAAAATCAAATTCACGCTCCAACTCTGCTACGATCATTCCATCTGGGTCATTAATGTCTACTTTTTGATACTCCATAAAATTCTCCAATAAATGTATATTTAAAAGTAAAAGCAAAAAAAGTACCCAAATTTGACTACTAATATATGTATTAAAAAATAAGTGATAAGATACTTTATATAAAAACATGGAGTATAGATTATGGAAAATAAATTTTTAGATGCAATGATGTTTAGACATGCTTGTAAAGAGTTTGATGATTCAAAAAAGATTAGTGAAAATGACTTTAACAATATTTTAGAGATAGGAAGGTTAAGTCCAAGTTCATTTGGTTTTGAACCTTGGAAATTTTTGGTTGTACAAAACAAAAATCTAAGAGATAAACTCAAGGAATTTACATGGGGTGCACAAGGGACACTACCAACGGCAAGTCATTATGTGATCATATTAGCTAGAAAAAAAAGTTCTATGATCTATAATAGTGAGTATATTGATCATATAATGAAAGACACACATAAACTACCGCAAGATGCCATAGAGATGAGAAGAGGTTTTTATGAAAAATTTCAAAAAGAAGATTTTAATCTTTTACAAAATGATAGAGCTATGTTTGACTGGGCATCTAAACAAACTTATATTGCAATGGCAAATATGATGAGTGGAGCTGCATATATGGGTATAGACTCTTGCCCTATAGAAGGGTTTGATGCAAAAAAAGCAGAAGAGTTTTTAAAAAATGAATTAAAGATTGATACAAATGAATTTGGGCTCTCAGTTATGGTCGCTTTTGGATACAGAAAAAATGAACAAAAAGAAAAAACAAGACAAAGTCTAAGTGAGATTGTAATAAATTACTAGGAAATATTAAATAATTTAAACATAAAATAATTTAAACATAAAATAATTATATTATTTTTTATTATATTGATTTCATATAAATATACTGCTATTATTATTGTAAGAAATTAAGAAAACTTAAAAGGACTTATTATGAAAGTTAACATTTCTTCTAAAATAGTACACATAATACTTGTAACAATAGTTATATTATCAAGTGTAAATATTTATATGTCAATATCAAATGTAAACAAGATGACTAAGGAGCGTATTGATCAGTATAGGACACAAGCTTATAAAGAGGAGTCTGAAAAGTTAAAAAACTATACGGAGATTGTTTACAAAAGTATTGAAGCTTTTTATAAGTCTACAAATAGTGCAAATGGTAGTGAAGAAGCTAAAAAAGAGCTCTTTAATATGATAGAAAATATAAAGTTTGGAGAGGGTGGTTACTTTTGGATCAACGATACTCAGCCAAAAATGGTTATGCACTCTATTAAGCCGCAACTAAATGGTAAAGATTTAACAAATGTTAAAGACCCAAATGGTGTACAGCTATTTGTAGAAATGGTAAAAGTAGTGAAGTTAAATGGTGAGGGTGTTGTAGAATATCATTGGTCCAAACCAGGGGAAGAAGAGCCCCAACCAAAAATTTCTTACGTAAAACTTTTTAAACCTTTTGATTGGATCATAGGTACTGGTCAATATATAGATAATATAGAAAAAAAAGTTAAAGTTATTGAGACTAATGCAGAAGAGTTAATAAAGTCTACTATAGTTGAGACTCTTACTACATCTATAGTTCTTGCTATTTTAATAGCTATAGCTGTATCTTTTATAGCTAGAAAAATGATTGTTCAACCTGTTCAAAGTATTTTAGACATTACTACAGATCTAGCTCATGGAGAAGGTGACTTAACTAAAAGAGTTAATGTTAATAGTAATGATGAGATAGAAGATGTGGCTCACAATGTAAATGAGTTTATAGAAAAAGTTCATGTAAGTGTTGATGGTGCTAAACAAACAAGTTTAGAAAATAGTTCTATATCTAAAGAGTTGTCTGTTACAGCATTTAGAGTTGGTGAAAATGTTGAACAGTCAGTACAGATAGTAAATAAGACTACACAAAAAGCTTCAGAAATTCAATCAGAAATATCAGTATCTGTAGAGGATGCAAAAAAATCTAAAGAAGATATAGCACAAGCAAACAAAACACTAAATGATGCAAGAGATGAAATAGTTTCTTTAACTTCAAATGTACAACAGTCTTCACAGGCAGAAGAGGAACTTGCTAACTCTATTAATGTATTGTCATCCGATACTGAACAAGTAAAAGAGGTTCTTGAAGTTATATCTGATATTGCTGAACAAACAAACTTATTAGCATTAAATGCAGCAATAGAAGCTGCACGTGCCGGCGAACATGGTCGTGGATTTGCAGTTGTTGCAGATGAGGTAAGAAAGCTAGCTGAGAGAACTCAAAAATCACTAACAGAGATCAACTCTACTATAAATATAATAGTTCAGTCTACAGTAACAGCAAGTGAACAGATGAATAGTAACTCTCAAAATATGCATGATTTAGCAGAAGCTGCTAAACTTGTAGAAGAAAAAATAAATCTTACAACTGAGATTGTTAATAAAGCGACTATTGCAAGTGATAAAACAGTTGATGACTTTGAAAAAACTGGTAGAGATATTAATGAAATAGTTGATGGAGTCAACGATATAAATAATATATCTCAATCAAATGCACTTAGTATGGAAGAGATATCGGTAGCTGCAGACCATTTAAATAAAATGACAGAAGTTCTTACAGACAAACTAGAGCAGTTTAAAACATAAGCTTTCATCAATATTTTACCTCTGTGTAAAAAAGTAACACACATAAAAATGTGTTACTAATTTATACATATAATAAAAAGAAATACTTTCATTTTTAAATATAGCACTAATGCTATGTTCATGCTATTTTTCAGTTTTACTATTAGGGTGTAATTAATTTCTGAATAAAGGAATGGGATGAAAAAAATAGCATTAAGTGCAATGGTTGTAGGACTAATAGGTTCTGCAAATGTTCAAGCAGCAGAAGATCTATCTTCTATGTTTAGTGAGGGGAAAACTAGTGGTCAGATCCGCGCGTTTAGTATATCAAGAACTTATGATTACTCAGATGCAGCGAAAGATGATTTTACGAGAAGTGCTAACGCAGTAGGTGGTCATTTAAAATATGAAACATCAGACTATAAAGGTTTAAGTTTAGGTACTGCTTTTTATACTACAAATGGCTTTTTCAACGATGATGACAAAACAGACTATACAAAAGTAGATCCAACTCTACTTGGTCCTGATAATGATGCTTACTCAGTTTTAGGTGAGGCATATTTACAGTATAAAACGGGAAATACTGTATTTAAAGCTGGTCGTCAAAAACTGGATACTCCATTAGCAGGTAGTGATGATGCAAGAATGTTACCAAACTTATTTGAAGCATATGTTGTTATGAACTCAGACGTTGCTAATACAACTTTAATAGCAGCTCACGTAACTAAATTTGCTCAAGGTACATTTGGTCGTGCATACAATGGTGGTCTTTTAGCTGCAACAGCTGGTTATTCAGCTGCAGACACAAGAGATCAAGTTGGTACATTTGTAAATATGGGTACATATGCACTTGGACAAAAAACTGATGGTGTGTCTGTTATAGCAGCAGCATATAAAAATGGTAACTTTAAAGCTCAAGTATGGGATTACTATGCACATGACATCTTAAATGCTATCTATGCAGATGCATCTATATCTTGGAACTGTCTACTAAGTGATGCTGTAAAACCTTTTGCAGCTGCTCAGTTGATCAGTGAATCTGATATCGGTGATAAATATGCAGGTGATGTAAGTTCACTTTATTATGCAGCAAAAGTTGGTGCAAGTGTTGGTAATTTTACAGGTTATGTTGCATTTTCTCAACAAAGTGAAGCAGATGCTGGCGCTCCTCTAGAAAATGCTACTATAACACCATGGGGTGGTATGCCTGCATATACTCAAGGTATGGTTACTCGTCACATGTTTTTAGCTGGAACTACTGCAAGTAAATTAGCTTTAGTTTACAACTTTAAAGATGTTGGTTTAAAAGCTGTTGGTTACTATGCAAACTTTGCTATGGATGATAACAACGGTTATACAAGTGATGATGCAAGTGAGATGGGTTTTGATTTTATTTACAACACAAAGTTTGCTAAAAACTTACAACTACGTCTTCGTGGTAACTTCGCAAATGACTTCAACGTAAATTCTAGTGGTGATACTGCTGGTTGGAGCGAGTACAGATTTATAGCAAACTATAACTTCTAATTTAAATTAAGAAAAGGAAAAGAAAGATGGAAAAAGAACTTGTTGAAAAGATCAAAAATAATCCAGATTATCAAAATCTAGTAAAAACTAGAAATGGTTTTGCTGTGAAACTATCAATCGCGATGTTAATAGTATATTTTACATTTATATTAACTATTGCATTTAATCCAGCTGCACTTGGAACTCCACTAAGTCCAGATTCGGTTACAACTATTGGTATCCCTATAGGTATCGCTGTTATTATATTCGCATTTATTTTGACTGGTATTTATACTAAAAGAGCAAATGGTGAGTTTGATGACTTAGCTAACAAAGTGAAAAAATCAGTTGGAGAGGACTAATATGTTTAATAGAGCATTTTTATTTTTAATTTTAGGTACTGTAGCTGTAATGGCTGGTGGTGCTATAGAGGGTGAGGTTGCTAAGCAAGAACTTAATATGTCAGCAATTATCATGTTCTTACTTTTTGTTGGTGGTACATTAGGTATTACTTATTGGGCAGCTAAGCGTACAAAATCTGCTAAAGATTTCTATACAGCTGGTGGTGGAATTACTGGTTTTCAAAATGGTATGGCGATCGCTGGTGATTATATGTCAGCTGCATCATTCCTTGGTATTTCAGGTCTTGTTTATTTAAAAGGTTATGATGGTCTTATCTATTCAATCGGTTTCTTAGTTGGTTGGCCACTGATCCTTTTCCTAATCGCTGAGCCTTTAAGAAACTTAGGTAAGTATACATTTGCAGACGTTGCATCATATAGACTTCGTCAAACTCCGATCCGTACATTAGCGGCATTTGGTTCTATTGCAACTGTTATCCTTTACTTGATCGCACAAATGGTTGGTTCTGGTAAACTTATTCAACTTTTATTTGGTTTAGAGTATGAAATAGCTGTAATCTTAGTTGGTGTACTAATGGTTCTTTATGTAACATTTGGTGGTATGCTTGCTACAACATGGGTACAGATCATTAAAGCATTTTTACTACTTTCTGGTGCAACATTTATGGCTATAGCTGTTATGGCACACTATGACTTTAACTTTGGTTCTTTATTTGCACAAGCAGTTGAAATGAAAGGTATTGAAGTGATGAGCCCGGGTGGACTTGTTAGTGATCCAGTTTCTGCTATATCACTTGCGGTAGCTCTTATGTTTGGTACAGCTGGTTTACCACACATTTTAATGAGATTTTTTACTGTTGCTGATGCAAAAGAAGCTCGTAAATCAGTTTTCTATGCTACAGGTTTTATTGGTTATTTCTATATCTTAACTTTCATCATCGGTTTTGGTGCTATCGTTATGGTATTTACAAACCCTGAGTATTTAGATGTAGCTAAACAAGCAGTATCTGGAGGCAGTCCAATTCTTGGTGGAAACAATATGGCAGCTATTCACTTATCACATGCAGTTGGTGGTGACTTCTTCCTAGGTTTCATCTCAGCAGTTGCGTTTGCTACTATTTTAGCGGTTGTATCTGGTCTTACTCTAGCTGGTGCATCTGCAATTTCACATGACCTTTATGCGTCTGTGTTTAAAAAAGGTGAAGTAGATTCAATGAAAGAGATGCAAGTATCTAAAATGGCTACAGTTGCTTTAGGTATCGTTGCAATCATTATGGGTATTGCGTTTGAGAAACAAAACATCGCATTCGTTGTTGGTTTAGCATTTGCAATTGCTGCTTCTGCAAACTTCCCTGTATTACTTCTTTCAATGTATTGGAAAAAGTTAACTACTCGCGGTGCTGTTATCGGTGGCTCTTTAGGTCTTGCTACTGCTGTTGTTTTAGTTATACTTGGTCCAATCGTATGGGTACAAATATTTGGAAACGAAGAGGCAATCTTCCCTTATAAATATCCAGCATTGTTCTCTGTAACAGTTTCATTTGTTGCAATTTGGTTCTTCTCAATAACTGACAAGTCTCAAGGTGCTAAAGATGAACAAGAGATGTTCGAAGCTCAATATATCAGAAGTCAAACTGGTATAGGTGCTGAAGGTGCAAGTGAACACTAGTTTGTAAAAGGTTTTTTACCTTTTACTTCATTCAATTATTTCTAGTTTAGTAGATAAGCAAATATATTTTGCTTATCTTTTTATTATTATGGAGAAACATCTTTGAGTATATTAGACCAAAGAAAACTTATAAAATCTATACACCCCTTTGACCTCTTGGGCGAACAAGACCTAGATACCCTCATGGGAAAAATAGACATAGCTTACTACACTAAAGACACACTTCTAATCTCTAAAACTCTACCCTCTATTGCATTTTACATAATAATCAAAGGCTCTGTTACTGAATATATTGATGATGAAATTCATAACGTATATTCATCAGGTGATAGCTTTGATGCAGATGCTTTGATCTATGGAAAAACTGAAGGAAAATTTTTAGTTGAAGAAGATTTGATCTGCTATGAAATAAAAAAAGATGATTTTTTAGATCTTATGCAAGACAAACGTGTACAAGGTTACTTTTTATCAGATTTCGTATCTCGTCACCAAAACCTAAAACATCATGATTCACAAAGTGAGCTTACTCCATTTTTAATGGCAAGGATCACAGATATATACTTACATAAGGCTTGTTTAGTTGATCAAAACAATTCTATATTGGAATCACTAAAAAAGCAAAATGAGTTAAAAGCAAAAGTGATCATAGTTAAAAAAGATAGTGAGTATGAGATAGTTACAGATACAGATTTAAAAGAAAAAGTACTTTTAAAAGGTTTAAGTGTAGATGAAAATATTTCAAAAATATCTACTGCTGGGATTATATCTATAGATATTAATGACTTTTTATTTAATGCACTATTACTTATGACTCATAACGAGATCAAAAGACTTGTTGTTACTGATGAGGGTAAGATAGTTGGTGTTTTAGAACAGTTAGACTTATTGTCATACTTTGCTAATCACTCGCACTTAATAGCTGTACAATTAGATAAAGCAGAGTCTATAGAAGATCTAAAAGATATACACAGTGATCTTTCAAATTTAGTTAAAGTTCTAAAGACGAAAGGTGTTAAAACACGCTACATAACTAAGTTGGTATCAACATTAAATATAAAAATATACAAAAAGCTATTTTCAATGGTAGTACCAAAAGAATTAGAAAATAAATGTTGTTTAGTTGTTTTAGGTAGTGAAGGTAGAGGCGAACAGATCGTTAAAACAGATCAGGATAATGCTCTTGTTATTCAAGATGGTGTTGATGAGAAGTTATTTGTTGAACCTATGATGAAGTTGAACTCAAATCTTTTAGAACTAGGTTTTCCAAAATGTGAGGGAAATGTAATGGTCTCAAATGAATTTTGGAGAAGGAATGTTGAGGGGTATAAAGACCTTATAAAATCTTTGGCTAATTCTATGGATGAGAAAAAACTTCAAATACTGAGTGTAATGCTTGATTCAAAAGCAGCTGCGGGAAATAAAGATCTTTTAGACCAAGTTATGAATTTTTTATATACAAATTTTCATTCACGTGATGATGTGTTAGCCCATATGTCAAAAGCAGTGTTAAACTTTGAAACACCATTATCAATGTTTAGCTCTTTTGTGACAGATAAAGATCATAACAATAAATTAGATATTAAAAAAGGGGGGATATTTGCTTTAGTTCACGGGATTAGAACACTTTCACTTCAGTATGAAGTAAGTGAAACTAACACAGTTGAGCGTATAAAAGAGTTAAATAATAAAGGTGTAATAGACAAAAATTTTGCAACTGAGTTAATAGAGAGCTTTGATACTTTAAGTGCTATTAGGTTAGAAGGGCAGAGTATAGATAAAGATGAAAACTATATAAACCCATCAACTTTAGAAAAAAATCAAAGAGATCTCTTAAAAGACAGTTTTAAAATAGTGAATAAATTTAAAAAATTTATGAATTTTCACTTTCATTTAAATATGGTTGTTTAATGTTTAAGAAGCTATTTGCAGATTATTCAAAAAAAAGAGACTTAAACCGTTTAAAAGATGACGATTTTAAGTTTTTATTTGATGAAATTAACAGTGATGAATATGTTGTGTTTGATACTGAGACAACAGGTTTAAATCCTAAGAAAGATGAGATACTTTCTATAGGTGCTGTTAAGATAAAAAATAATAAAATACTAACATCACAAACGTTCGAGATGTTTATACAAAACTCTTGTAGCATAAGTAGTGAAAGTAAGAAAATTCATGGAATAAGAGAAGTTGATCTGCTTAATGCAAAAACAACTATTGAAGTTATTCCAGAATTTTTAAAATTTATTGGTTCACGTCCGTTAGTTGGGTATTACTTAGAGTTTG
>Ga0193963_1001098_pt1 | contig 13730 bp, 13 predicted proteins | sample FB_6_MG_FD_140359 | JGI IMG/M metagenome (GOLD analysis project Ga0193963, IMG submission 140359) | Microbial mat bacterial communities from the Broadkill River, Lewes, Delaware, United States - FB_6_MG | ecosystem: Environmental > Aquatic > Freshwater > River > Microbial mats | place: USA...
AAAAAAATGCGAGAACACTTGAAATAAATATTATTAAAACTAAATAGGTAAATATACTTTTTACCCTTTTACTTTTAATAAAACTCCCTGCAATCCCATTTTTTCCTTTAATTTCATTTTTCATAAAAATATCCCTCCTTGAAATAATTTTAGACATAAAATATAAACTAATTAGCAATAATGTCAAACAAAGTAAAAGATATATTAAGAAAACTCCCTAATTCACCTGGTATTTATCAGTTTTTTAATAAGTCTTGAAAAATAATATACATATGAAAATCAGTTAATTTAAAATCAAGAGTAAACTCTTATTTTAATGGTAAATCTAAACTAAATTTTGCAAAACAAAAAATGGTAGATTTAATTGAAAATATAGAAATAATAGTAACTGAAAATGAAACGGAAAGTCTTATATTAGAAACAAATCTAATAAAAGAAAATCTTCCGAAATATAATATATTAATGAAAGATGGTAAAAATCATAATTATATAAAAATAACAAAGGAAGATTTTCCAAAAATAATAAGAACTAGAGTAAAAATATGACAATGAGAATTTTATGGTCCATATATAAGTAGTAATGATATAGATAATGTATTAAAAGTTCTTAAAAAAGTTTTTTGATATTGAGTATGAGATAATAATTTTTTTAAAAGAGAAAATTCATACAATTTAGATAAATATTTATTTAAAAGTTGAAATACATCAGATAGTTTAAATCAAGAAAAAAAAGAATATAATTCAATATTAGATAAAATAAGATTATTCTTGAAATGAAACTATAAAAATGTTACTGAAGAATTAATGGAAAAAATGTTAGAATATGCTAATAATCATGAATTCGAAAGAGCTGATATAATCAAGAAACAAATTGAAAGTATAAACATAATTAATGAAAGACAGGTAGTAAGAGAATGAGTATTATGAGATTTTGATATAATTAATTATATTCAAAAATTTGATAAAACTTATATATGAAAAATAGAAATTAGAAATAGTAGAGTACTATGATTCTACCCTTTTGAGATTGAAAATATATTAGAAGAAGACATTGAAACTTTATTAGAAAATTTTATAAAAAATAATTACCTAAATTCTATTTTATCAGATCCTGAATCAAAAAAACCTATAGTAATAACAACTAAACCGTTAGAATTAAAAGAGGATATATTTAATAAAATAAGAATAGAAAATCCAAAAAAATGAAGCAAAGTCGATTTATTAAAAATGTGTTACAAAAATACTTATGAGTATGCATATAAAAAACATTTAAATTCTCTAAGTACAAAGTGATTTTCAAAATCAACAATGCAAAACCTACTTAAAATACTATGATATAATGAAATTAATAAATCAATAATATTTGAATGTAATGATATATCTCATATATCTTGAAATCACACAGTAGCAAGTCGTAGTATTATTGAAAACTGAAAAAGCGATTCATCAAAATATAAAAAATTTAAAATTAAAACTTTAGAAGAACAAAAAATTGATGACTTCAATTCTATGAGAGAAGTAATGACAAGAAGAATAAAAGAGGTAGAGAAACTAAACAATATACCTGATTTAATAATAATTGATTGATGAAAATGACAATTAAGTAGTGTTGTAGAAATATTAGAAAAAAATAATCTAGATATCCAAGTTGTATGAATAGCTAAGCGTGAAGAAGAACTTTTTTTACCCCACAAAAGTGAATCCATCATATTAGACAAAGAATCTAATGAATTAAGAATGGTACAAAAAATAAGAGATGAAGCTCATAGATTTGCAATAACTTTCAATAGAGATTCAAGAATAAAATCAATGAAAAAAAATATTCTTGAAAGTTTGCCATGATTTTGACCTAAAACAAGAACAAAAATATTAAAAAAATATTGAAGTATAGAAAATTTAAAAAATATTAAAAAAGAAGAACTTTTAAATGATTTAAATAAGAATCAAATAGAAACATTAGAAGACCATGGAATACTCTAAAAATCTTTACAAAAACCCTATTTTAGATAATATAAATTTAGATAATAAATAACTTGAAATTTATGAAAGATTTTATGAAAAAATATCACAACAAAAAAGTAATTTGAAACATATGAATTTGATTAGCTAGTTTAGTTTTAGCATTTTGAATAAATATATTCATTATTGATGATACTAATATTGGAGATAGCCTAAAAGCATCTATAAGTGAAACTAAAATCGAAAACAAAGCAGATGTTTATGTAGATAATAAAAATAATGTTATTTCCATAAAAAATTCAAAAGATATAAAATCAGTTGAAACTTTATCATTAAGTATTAGTTATAATCCTTCAAATGTAGTTATTAATTGATATGAAAGTAAATACTGAGAAGTTATAGTTCTATGAGAAGAAAATACATGAATAGATACAATTATTCTTAAATCATGAAATATTGATATACTTAAATCTAGTGAATTACTAAAAATCACACTAGATAAAAATGAAGATAAATCAGAACAACTTAATCTTATAAATGTTAATTTTAAAGATAATTCTGGCGAAAAATATAACTTATCTACATCTTGAATAACTTTCTAATCTCTCTATATGAGAGATTTTTTCTTAATTAATATTAATATGAATAAAATAATAGATTCTCATTGCCACCCTTATTTAAATAAACAAAAAGATACAGATGAAGTTATCGTAAACTTTTTTGAAAATTGAGGTGATAAAATGATTGTAATATGAACTGATTTAAATACATCAGAAACATCATTAAAACTATCTAAAAAATACCCTTGAGTTTATTCTACAATATGAATACATCCATGCGATATAGATGATCTTGATTTAGAAAATACGATTTTAAAACTTGAAAATTTGTTATTACAAAACAGAAATAATATAGTTTGAATATGAGAATGTTGACTAGATTATTATTGGCTAGAAAAAGATGAAAAAATTAATACACTTAAATGAGAGTTAAGAGATAAAGCAATAAACCTAAAGAAGAAATTACAAGAATTATTTTTCAGAGCACAAATAAGTATTGCAGAAAAATATGACTTACCAATTATAATCCATAACAGAGATTCAAAAGAAGATATCTATAAGATATTAAAAGATACTTGATTTAAAAAATTTATATTTCATTGTTACAGTGAAGATTTAGAATACGCAAATAGATTAATAGAATTATCACCTGAGTGTAAAATAAGTTTTTCATGAATAGTAACATTTAAGAATGCTAAAGATATTCAAGAAACAGCTGAAAAAATAGATAAAAAACATATATTAGCTGAAACTGATGCACCATATCTTACACCTACTCCATTCAGGTGAAAAGAAGAGAATGAACCTATTTATACAAAATATATAATTGAACAAATAGCATATTTAAGAGCAGAAAATAAGGATAAAACATATGAATATATTCATAATAATACTCAAAGTATTTTTTGATTAAATTAAAAAGCCCCTGACAGACAAAGTCTATCAGGGGAATTTTTTCATTTATCACAAACAAAAACTATAAATAAGGAAATGACTATACCTCTATTTGTTAAAAAAATGAAAAATTTGGGTTCTCAACTACAGTTGAAACACCAACAAACACATAAAATATAAGGGCAGCTATCAATGCAGCACTTGGAACAGTAACGACCCAGGCAGTAACAATCTTTTTAGCTTCATCACGTTTTACATGCACTTTTTTCTCTATTGATTCTAAATCAGATTTCGCTAAAGCATACACGGCATTTTGCTTAGTTACCTTTTTTTCTAAAGCGGTAAATAATTTAGATTGCTCATCTGAACTTTGAGGATCAGATGCTTTTTCTTTTAATTTTTTCTTATCCCTTTTATTTGGTGTGATTTCACTAAGCTTACGACTTAGTGTTTTAAGTTTTTCTTTCTCTTTTTCAACGGCCTCCTTTTTCTCTTTAATAGTTTCATCATACCTTGCAGTATCATAACCCTTAAGAACATGAGCACCAAACTTTTTAATTCTAGCTTGCTTATCTAAATGTTCACGTAATAGTCCAACTCCAAAGATTCCTCCGATTGCAATATGGGTTGATGAAACAGGTAAACCAAAGTGAGTAGCTATAATAACAGTAATTGCTGCTGCCATAGCTATTGAAAAACCACGAACTTGATCAAGCTCAGTTATTCCACTTCCAACTTTTTTAATTAATTTAGGCCCAAATAATGCAAGACCTACACTAATACCTAATGCTCCAGTTAACATAATCCATGGTGCAATACTAGCTTTCGCAGAAACATCAAAGTTAACAACAGCATCGTAAATTGCAGCAAGTGGGCCAATTGCATTCGCTACATCATTTGCGCCATGAGCGAAACAAAGTAATGCAGCAGAGAATGCTAATGGTAAATTAAATAACTTATTTACAGATTCCCTATTGTTTTTTATACTAGATGCTTTTTTGTTAATATATCTCTTAGCAATAAAGTATACAATAAATGAACCTATAACACCAAAAATAAAAGCAATCATCAAATTAGGTTTACTAGGAAGAATTGGAAGAATATCTACAAAAACATGCCAGATTTTCTTTAAGCCTTTCATAGTAATATACATAACAAATGCAAGTGTCATAAACGCCATGTTATATGGTACCCATTTAATAGCAGCCTTAATCTTATCCTCTTGATTTATAATTGTTATCTTAATTACAAGCAAAATTGCAGCTGCAATTACACCACCAAATACAGGCGAAAGCACCCATGACATTGCTATTTTTCCCATTGTTAACCAGTTAACAATGGGAAAGCCGGAAGCAGCAATACCAACACCCATTACACCACCAACTATAGAGTGAGTAGTAGAAACAGGCCAACCTTTATATGTTGCAACATTTAACCATAATGCAGCAGCTAATAGAGCAGAACTCATAGCCCATATAAACATTAATGGGTCACTACCAAATGCAGAAATATCAATAATCCCTTTTTTAATGGTTTTAACTACATCTCCACCAGCAATTAAAGCTCCTGATGCTTCAAAGATAACTGCAATTATAATCGCAGTTGACATTTTTATTGCACCAGCACCAACCGCTGGGCCAACGTTATTAGCAACATCATTAGCACCAATATTTAAAGCCATATAGGCACCAAAAATACTTGCAACAATTAAGTACGTATTAGGCACTGTAGTCAGAGAAGCTGCATAAAGAGCAACACAAGTAACAAACCAGATTGCTATAAATAGCTTATAATAAAAGGCTCTAGGCCCAATAAAAGCATTAAAAGTTGTTACTTTTAAATTTTGCATAATTAACTCCTCTTGTTTGGTACAGTACAAACTGTACTATCATTTTTAATAATATTTGCAGCCATGTATATGCAAAAAATACTAGCCAGCAAAATATAGTAGTTAAGATTATAAACTACTAAATAAGCTATTGATGCGGACACAATGAATTTATAGCAAAATTCTTTATGCTTAAATAAAAAATAAAGTATTACTACTTTTAGGTTTTCCATGATTTTTTCCTTTGTTTTTGTTTGTGTTTTTTTATTTTACAAAAAAACTTTTATAAAATAATATTTTTAAAAAATTATAAAAATATAATTTTAAACCAATTCTCTTGTGATAAATGTCCAGATATATATAGACCTAAACAATTTTAGAGTAACAAAATATTGTGCAATGTCAATTTTGTTGTACTAATAAAAAAAGACTAGTAACTAGTCTTTATAATATTCATTTGTTGAGGTAAAACACTCTTTAAATCAGTCAACATCACCATAATCAGCAAAATGTTTTTGCCAATCATGACTCGATTTCATTTTTTTTGCATGTTTTATTGGACACCAATATTTTTCTGTTCTTCATCAAATTTCAACAGCATATGAAAATAATCCATTTACATAAGAACAATACATACAATTTATTTTTTGGATCCAATTTAGATAATCAAGATGTTTCCTATCATTTACAATATATTCTGACCTTTTAACTAAAGGAATTCAATATAATCTTATTGCAGTATTTTGGTATATAAATAAGAATAAATCTAAAAATAGAGCAGGTATAATCATAGAATATATAAATGGCATAGAAAGTATTTCCCTAACTTGTGCAGAAAAAATACTATTAAAAGCTGATTTCTTTTTTAATTTATTGTTCTCAACAGCTTTTTTAGAAAAAACAATTCTTCATTTAATAAATGAAAAATCATATTTTTCCATTAGACTATTATATTCTTTTTTTAGTTCTTCTTTTTTTTGTTCTATTTCATGTAATATTTTACTTATTCTAGATTTCATAAATATTTTATAAATAATATTACAACTAAGTATATAAAAAATATTAAAATAGAAAACATATATTATATATAAAAATTGACTAAAATTAAATTTCTTTTATAGTTTTCATAATATCAATAATATTTTACAAAATGGCTAACTTTGAGAAAGATAATAGTAGTAAAAACTATTCTACAAAACATACATTAGAGCATTTAAAAGAGGTTTGATTACCTTATTCATTTATAATAGAAAAAAGTGTACAGCCGCTAGCTGTTAAAGATGGAATAATAGAAGTTTGAGATACTTTAACTATTACAAAAATAGAATTAAAATCTGAAACTGAATGAAGAACCCATTCAATTGAATACACAATCACAAATGATTCTGGTAAAAATGTGGAACTTAATATGAGTTGATGAGTTTTCTTAGAGAACTTTAGAAAAAATATGCTACCGGAAGATATAGTCGAAAAGAAACTAAATAAAGAAACTGACTGAGTAAAAACCTCAGTTGATGAATTAATAAGATAAAAAGATATACTTTCAAAAGTATATCTTTTTTTTTATATAATATATGAATCATTTTCAAATATTAATTTATCATCAATATATATTTTATCAATATTTGGAAATATATCTATATGATATCTTTGAACTATTGATTTATGCATTTTTTTTCTATAAATTTGATGCTTCTTTCAAATAGAAACATGAAAACCTGCCTTTCTTTCAAAGAAGTTAACATCAGATAATTTTTTACTATTAGATAGATTTGGATTTAATCAAAAACCTAATTCTCTTAACATAACTTCATTATTTTCAGATTCTTTAATCAAATTTAATAATTCAAGAAATTCTTCTGGAGCATTTTCATCATCACAAGTAATAAAAGATTTCTCTATCTTTATTTTAAAAGGTTTAGGAGCTTCTTTTATTCTAAAATCCATTCAAGGATAAATTAGAATCGATAATTCTCAATTAACATTATCAAAAACTGTTGATTCAGTAAAGTTTTCTCAAATAGGCAATGTACCTCATCTTTTTTTTCATTCATAATTTCAAGTATTTTGTTTCATATCATCAAATCATCATGATATATTCATAACACTTCCATCATGAGACACAAACTTCATAGTTTCTGCGTTATCAGAAAGATTTTTTAAACTTAATGAAAGTTTATCATAATAAGGTGTCATGTAACTTATTGCATCAGCATAATTTTCATATTCATCTTCTTTCATATACATAAGATGATTATGCTCTAAACATCATACATCATTATTATGTAATTGAAGCCTAATCCTAAAATTATCAAGCCTAAAGTTAGTTGATTGAACCAAAATAACTGTAGAGTGAGCTTTTATTTCCCAAAGCCTTTTAATTAATTCTTCTTTATCTACATCATTAATATTAATAATTTCTGAATTTCTTGATTCTAAGTTTTTAATATATGCATCACTGACTAAAGTTGATAATTCAGATTCATCATCATAAATTAATATTAATTCATTTTCTGAATAAGGAGCTTCATCTATAGTTAGATTTTTTTCTAATATATCTCTTGTAGCTTCATATAATTTTTGTTCTACTGTGTTCATAGTTTTTTATAAAAAATATTTGATATGATTTTATTAAATAAAAAAAAGTAAGCAAATAAAAAAAGACATTACGTCTTTTTTTATTAAAATGGGATATCTTCAACAGAAATATCTCCATTTGCTGATTCATTTTTAGGAGCAGATGAATTTGCTTCTCATTCTGGTTTCCATTCATTTAATGTGAAATAATGAGTATCTCCATATTGACCAACTTCTTTTCTTTTACTCATAGTCATGTTTACATAACCTTTTTCATTTGCATATTGTTGTAATTTTTCTAAATTAAAACTCATGTTGTGAAATTCTCAAAATTGTCCATTTACAGCTTTACAGCTTGTTCATTCTATATAAGTTTTTGCCATATTCATTAATAAGGAATTTAAGTACAAGTATTCTAATAACTTTTATATTTTTAACAAATATTTTTACATAAAAAAAAGATGCATGGTGCATCTGTAAGTGCTAAGAGTATTAATCATTTGTTAGTACTCTTAGCTGGTTTTGAATTAATAGAACCCATTTTTTTAACTACATCAGTACTAGTGATTGTTAGCTTATGAGCCCCTTTACTGTTAACTCCTAGAAATGTGATTTTAACATCTCCAATAGTCAGTTCATCACCTATATCTTTCGTCACATGGACGCAAGTTGTATCAACCATAACTCAATCCTCAAGTAGATTTTTACTAGCGATACTATAGGAAGATATTCCAATATGTCAAATAATTAAATTACATATATTTCTTTCATACAATTTTATACGCATCTCTGAAAGTCATTCATCATTTAACAAGTTCATAAGCTTCTTTTGTTGCATATAATTCATCTGTACAAGCATTAGATAATTTTTCTTGATTTACTCCAAGGTTAGATATAACTAAATTACAAATATTTACAGTATCAAGACATAATTTAATTCATTTAAGGTATGGTTCTTTAGTTAATTGATAATCTCTATTGTATCAACTTAAAAGATTTTTAAATATTTCTTTAGTTGCAAATTCATAACTTAAAAATAAATTACTATTTCATCTAACTAATTCCATAACATCCCAATTTTTCTTTTGTGGCATAACAGAAGATCAAGTTTTAAAATCATCTGATAGAGTTAAAAAATCAAACTCTTTTGATGAAAATAAAACCATATCATTTGCTAATTTTCATAAATCTAACATAACTTGAGTAAGACTTTGTAAAACTATATTTTCAAATTTTCATCTACTGTACGCACAATACATTGGATTTTCTTGTGTTTTATTTAATCATAACTCAGATGTAACAAAATCTCTATCAATTCAAAAAACGTCTTCTCAAAATCATGCAACACTTCAAAGAGGATTTTGATTATTTATAGCTTCAGATGCTTTAATTAATAATAAATCATCTTTTAATGAATCTTTTATACTTCATAACCAAGTACCAATATTAGTTGGCATTGCTTTTTGTGTATGAGTATAACCTGGCATAATAACATTTCAAATCTCATTAATTTTACTTTCAAATGATTTAATTAGTTCTTCAATTGATAAAATCACATCTTTAATCTTATCTAAAGTGAATAATCTAGTAGTTATTAATATTTGGTCATTTCTAGATCTAGCAGTATGTATTTTTTTTCAAACTTCTCAAAATTTCTCAGTCAGATATGATTCTATTGCAGTATGTCAATCTTCTTGGTATTTATCAATTATGAAATCTCAAGAATTGTATAAATCCATTATTTCATCTAATCATGATAGTAAAATATTTTTTTCATCCAATGTTAGAATTCATATTTTATTAAGCATTTTAACATGAGCTTTAGATCATTTAATATCATAAGGAATTAATTCTAAATCTAATATATAGTCATTTCAGACAGTATAATCTTCAATTAATAGATTATTTATATTAGATTCATTTTTTTGCCAGATTTTTTTCATTTTTAATTATTATTTATATTATAAGCTGTTTTTTGAGCTAGGTTATATATTTCTATAAATCAAGCTGAACTATTTTGATTAAATGAAGCATTTTTATCAAACGTAGCAAGATTATGATCAAAAAGTGAATTTTTAGATTTAAGTGAATTGATAACTACATTTCATTTATAAAGCTTTATTTCAACCTCTCAATTTACTTTTTTATTTTGTTCATCAATAAAAGAATTAATATTATTCATAACAGGATCAAACCATTTAGCTGCATATGTTAAGTAAGACCATTTAGTATCTAAAAATCATTTTAATTCATTTTCTTCCCTAGTAGAGACTAATTGTTCCAAATTCTTATGAGCTTTTACTAAGATTGCTGCAGCAGGATTTTCATATATTCATCTAACTTTTAAACCAACAAATCTGTCTTCTATAAGAGGAAAAACTCCGATTCAGTGATTTGATCAAATAGCATTTAATTCCATTATTATTTCATATAGATTTTTATCTATTCAATTTATTGAAAATGGAATTCATTTTTTAAATCAAATCTTTATAACTCATGCTTCATTATCAGATTTTTCAATTGTTTTACACCATTGTAATATATTATCAAATTTTGGAGTTAATTCAGGATTTTCAATTTCTCATCCTTCTCATGTATTTCCCCACATATTTTCATCATATGAATATGGTGTTTCTTTTTTTTGCTTTACAGGAATATTATGTTTTGCAGCATATGCAAGCTCTTCATCTCTTCACATTCACCATTCTCTAACAGGTGCAATAGTTTTCAATTCAGGATTTAGCGTTGTAATGTATGACTCAAAACGAACTTGATCATTTCACTTACCAGTACAACCATGAGCTATAACTTCACATCAATATTCTTTTGCAATTTTAACTGCAACTTCAGATATTGTTATTCTTCAAAGTGGAGTACTTAAAGCGTATCCTCATTGATAATCTGAATTTGCTTTAATAGCTTGGGATAAAAGTTTATCAGCAAACTCTTTTTTTGCATCGTAAACAATTACATCTTTTGCTCACAAATCAAATCCCTTTTGTTTTATTTCATCAAGATTATCAGCTGTTTGTCATATATCTATAGTCAAAGCTATAACTTCACAATCATACTCTTCCTGAATCCACTTAAGCATAACCGAAGTATCAAGTCCTCCTGAATACAAAAGTAAACATTTTGAGAATTCTCATTTCTTAGCTTCATGAGTAGCTATTTTTTTATATCCTATACTTTCCATAATTTTTTAGTTAGTTTTTATATTTGATTTTTTCGCGAAAAAAAGAAGCTATTTTCAAGAGAAAATAACTTCATGTTAAAGTGTAATTTATTTACACATCAATAGAAACCATCTTCACTTGTTGTGGAAATGGTCTTCTTCTTAAAGATGTAGTAAATAAGTTGTTCATTTTAACTTTTTTAAATATATTAACTAATTTCAAAGTAAGAATAAATAAGATAATGTCAAAAGTTTATAATAAAATTTAAAATAAATATTAAAATAATATCTATTCAAGTCCCTATATATAGGGAATTAAAAAGTAACTTGATTTTTCTAAAAAAAGGATAGAATGATTCCGTTATAAATTATCTTCAAAAATATGGAATGATGGATTATTAGAAAAGGTTGAATTGACGACATGAGCGTATCTGTAAAAAGATTTCTTGAAGAAGCTGATATTCAATGAATTACCATAAAGGTATTCAAACCTGAACAATTTGACATAGTTGTTACTAAAGATTGAAAAAAAAGTATAATGATAGATTGAGTAATTGAAAAATTACCTGACTTTGTTATACCAAGATTATGAGCTGGTATTACTTATTTTGCTTTAGCAGTAATAAGACATCTAGAAAGAATATGAGTTTTTGTTGTAAATTCATCTGAAGCAATAGAGATGGTTAAAGATAAACTATATTCTTTTCAAGTATTATCAGAAAATAATTTACCCATTCCTAAAACTATGTTGGCTAAATTTCCTGTAAATAGTCAATTAGTAGAAGAACAAATATGATTTCCTGTCGTAATAAAAACTCTATCATGAACACAATGAAATTGAGTATTTCTATCAGAAGATAAAAAATCTTTTGAAAATACTATGAATATGATTGAAAGTGTTTGAAAAGATAAAAATCTAATTTTTCAAGAATTTATCAAATCAAGTAAATGAAAAGATTTAAGAGTTATAGTAGTATGATGAAAAGTAATTGCATGTATGCAAAGAAATTGAATAGAGTGAGATTTTAGAGCAAACTATACTCTTTGATGAACAGTTCAGAGTTTTAATATAACTCCAGAAATAGAATGGATTGCAACTCAAAGTGCAAATATACTTGGATTAGATATAGCATGAATTGACTTACTTTTTGATAATGGTCATTTTAAAATATGTGAAGCAAATTCATCTCCATGAGTTAAGTGAATTGAATCATGTACTGATGTAAATATACCTAGAGAAGTCTATAATTTTATTAAAATAAGACTTGGTCTATATTAAAAAAAGAAACTATTGCAAAATAGTTTCTTTTTTAATGGTTTTTTTATAAAAAGTCTGTATAATCCAAGCAAAATTACACCTAATCACATAATATTTAAAATGTTTGATGATATAATAAAAAGAGTATTAGCACACCATGATGACTTTTCATATGAAGAAGTAAATGAAATTTGTCAGGATTTTTATGATGAAATACCTAAAAAAATAAAAGAAGAAACTAAAATCAAAAGACTTAATAAATTTGTAGATAAAGAATTTGAACTTGAAACAAAAGAGTTCACTTTTGAAAATAAAGCGAAATCTTATTCTCTTGAAACTATACCTAAGTATTTATTTGAATGAAAGTCTAAAATTGTTTCTAGTTTGATAAATATTAAAAACTTAAACAAAAATATAGAGCAAACTTATCTTTTTGAAGATGCAGAATTAAAAGTAAACAGTAGAGATAAAATAGCTCTTATATGAAAAAATGGTTGTTGAAAAACAACTCTTTTAAAGATGATTATTTGAAAAGAAGAAAATTTAGACTGAGCTATAGATTTAGCACCATGACTTAAAATAGGTTATTTATCACAAGATTTATTTTGGGAAGATAAAAATAATACTCTAAGGCAAGAAATGCTCACTCTATTCCCTACTATAAACAAACAAATAGAAAGATTAAATGAAATAAAAGAAGATTCTGAAGCTTGGGAAGAAATAGAAAAATTAAATAAAGAACTAATAGATGTTGATTGATTTAAAAAACATACACTTCAGTTAGAAATATTAAAATATTTTTGATTTTCTGATGAACAATTGGATTTTAATGTATTACAACTATCTGGTTGAGAACAAACAAAAGTACAAATTGCAAAATTTCTTATTCAAGAAGTAGACTTACTTATACTAGATGAACCAACAAATCACTTGGATATAAATGGTATAATATTTTTAGAACAATTTTGTCAAAACTGGAAAAAAGCTATTCTTTCTATTTCTCATGATATAAGATTTATAGATAATACTTCTACAAAAATAGCTGAAATATCAGATAAAAAAATAAATAATTATCCAGGTAATTATGAAGAGTATTTAGTAGAAAAACAAGCAAGATTTGATTCTAAAATGAGAAATTATACAAATCAAAAAAGAGAAATAGATAAAGAAAATGATTACATAAACAGATTTAGAGCAAATAGTGCAAAAGCATCTAGTGTTCAATCTAGGATTAAAGCTTTAGCAAAAGTAGAAGTACTTACAAAACCTGAAAATGAATCAGTTGTAAAAATGATTCAAGTGAATTCAAATAAAAGGCTTCCTGAAATTATAATGAAGTTAAATAACATAGAAGTTGGTTATAATTACCCAATTGTAACTTTACCAGAATATTTAGAAGTATATAAATCAGATAAAATCTGAATTATCTGAGAAAACTGAGCTTGAAAATCTACCCTACTAAAAACAATTCTTTGAGAG
>Ga0193963_1001099_pt1 | contig 13726 bp, 14 predicted proteins | sample FB_6_MG_FD_140359 | JGI IMG/M metagenome (GOLD analysis project Ga0193963, IMG submission 140359) | Microbial mat bacterial communities from the Broadkill River, Lewes, Delaware, United States - FB_6_MG | ecosystem: Environmental > Aquatic > Freshwater > River > Microbial mats | place: USA...
CTTCACAATCAATATGCTTAGCATAAACATCATACATTGCAAACGTAACACCATTTGTAAGAATCTTACTTGAACTGTTTGCTTTTGCAGATATAGCAAGTTCAATCACTTGATCACTTCCTGCACCAATTATGATATTTTCATCTTTTAAATCAAAGCGTTTTGATAAACTTGCTTTTAACTTCATCATCGAATCATCCGGATAAAGCGCCATATTTGCAACAATATTTTTTACAGCTTCTTGAACTTTTTGTGAACATCCATTAGGATTTTCATTAGATGCCAGTTTTACAACATCTTCTGGCTTTATACCATAATCACGCACAACTAATTCTATAGGTTTACCACCCTCATAAGTTTTTATACTTTCTATATGTTTGTTAAATTTCATTTTCGCCCCTTACATAACTTCCTAACCATGTGATCTCTCCATCATGTTGTTTTAATACTTTTTGAATTCTAGGTTCATCTATATGACCGTAAAAATCTATAAAAAACCAATACCCAAATCCACCTTTATCTTTTGAAGGTCTTGATTCAATTTTAGACATGTTTATATCTGCATCATCAAAATCTTGTAAAAATCGTACAAGTGAACCTGCTTTTACTGCATCTTTTAGTTGAACAAAAATAGATGATTTATCATTTTCACTGATTCCGTTTTTAAAGTCACTAAGGATTACAAACCTAGTTGAACTTCCAATCTCATCTTCCACATCGTTAAAAAGTATAGGTACTCCGTAAAGTTTAGCTGCTATATGACTACAAATAGCAGCAGAGTTAGGTTCTTCAGATGCTAATATTGCAGCCTTTGCTGTACTTTCGACTCGTATTAGCTCAGCATCTGAAAGACCATGTTCATTTAAAAATTCGCGACACTGACCAAAACCTTTATCTTTAGAGTATATTTTTTTTATCTCACTTAAGTCTTTACACTTTGTTGCGAATGACATATGTATTGGCATGTAAAGCTCAGCTACTATCTTTACAGATGACTTAGCTAAAAGATCAAGTGTTTCACCAACAATTCCATCACGAGAGTTCTCAATAGGAACTACTCCAAATTTTGCACGTTTAGCTTCTAAAGTTTTAAATACAGAGTTAATAGAACTAAGTGAAAGATAGTCACTCATAGCACCAAAACGGCTCTCTGCTGCTTGATGTGTAAAACTTCCCTCAGGTCCTAAATATGCTATACGCTCTGGTAGTTCAAGGTTACGAGAAACTGCAAAAAGTTCTAAAAATATAGCCTCAATTGCATCTTTGTTTAGCAATCCACCATCCTCTTTACTCTTAGCGCTTAAACGATCTATGATCGCTTTTTCACGCTCAGGTCTGTAGATAGCTCCGCCTGTATCACTTTTAATCTCTCCAACACGTTCAACAACTTTCATACGTTCGTTCAAAAGTTCAAGTATCTTATTGTCTAACTCATCAATCTTTATACGACAATCATCTAATGTCTTCATATTTACTTTCCTACTGCATCTGTTCTAAAATATCTGCCATATCAGCATAAACTTCATCCGGTTTTAGATGTTTCTCTAAAAATGGAACTATCTCATCTTGAGTCCTATACTTTCCGCTTGTTACAAAGTATGTCTTCATACCAAGATCTTTAGCACCTCCAAGATCCCCTTTTACATCATCACTTATCATTGTTATACTATTAAAGTCTACACTTGGAGTTTGAGCCCTAAGACGTTTTAATCCCTCTTCATAAAAAGCTAAACTTGGTTTTCCTACTACGTCATAACTAACACTTGTAGCAAACTCTAAAAGTTTTAAAACTGCCCCTACTCCTGGATAACGTTTTCCATTCTTTGCATAGATAGAAGTCTCATGCATCCCAACAAGTTTTGCCCCACCTAGTAAAAAGTCTATCATCTGAGCAAACTCTTCTGATGTAAAGTCCTCTTTAATAGCTACTAATACTGTTTTTGGGGCTTCATAGTTAAACTTATAGCCCATGTTTTTAAGAGTTTCCAAAAACTGTGGCGCTCCATATGCTGCTATGCTACTCTTATCTACACGTGACTCAAGTAACATTAGAGGATCAAGGTACTTTTCATATTCAAAATTAAAACCGCTTTTGTATAAAAAGTTATAAAAATCTCGTGAAGCATTTTTAGTGTTGTTTGTAACAACCATATAAGGGATATTTTCACTGTTTAAATAATCTATAAACTCAATAGCACCCTTAATAGGAGTTTTATCTTCATCACTGATTAAAGTACCTTGAACATCTATGAAGTACAAATCTTTATCCTAAAAATTCTTTTTCTAGTGCTATGAGGTCTTCATAAGTTTCACGCTTACGAATCAGCTTAACTTCGCCGTCTTTTACAGCAACCTCCGCACTTCTGTTTCTAGTGTTATAGTTACTTCCCATACCAAAACCATAAGCTCCTGCAGAATGCACAACTAACAGATCGTTATGTTCAAGCATAGGTAATTCACAATCTTTTGCAAAAAAGTCAGAACTCTCGCATACAGGTCCAACAACATCAGCTTTACTTAACTCACCTTTGTTATCTGTAACAGCTTCAATCTTATGATATGCATTATATAAACTAGGACGTGCAAGATCATTCATAGCACCATCAACTACAACAAATCTTTTATCACCGTTTTGTTTCTCATAAAGAACTTTAGTTAAGAAATATCCGCCATTTCCAGTTAAAAATCTTCCAGGTTCACAAATAACTGTAATATCCAAACCTTTTAAAGTTCCTAAAATTGCTTGTGCATAATCATATGGTTCAATCGTAGTCTCATCATCATATTTGATTCCAAGTCCACCACCAATATCAAAAAACTTAAGCTCAATATCTATAGCCTGAAGACTTCTAACCATATCAGCTACAATCTCACTAGCTTCGTAAATAGGTTTTAGATCAGTTAGTTGTGATCCTATATGAAAGTGTATTCCAACAGGATCTAAAACTTGAGAATTTTTAGCTTTTATATACATACGTTTTGCCACATCTATCTCTACACCAAACTTATTATCGTGAAGCCCCGTAGATATATAAGGATGTGTTTTTGGATCAATGTTTGGGTTTACTCTAACAGAGATTCTAGACACTTTACCTAACTCTTTTGCTATCAGTTCAACTCTGCCTAGTTCTGCTTCACTCTCAACATTTATATACAAAATATCAGCTTCTATAGCTTCACGAATCTCATCATCACTTTTACCAACACCGCTAAATAAAATTTTATAAGGTGCTACTCCGGCAGCTAATGCACGGCGAACTTCACCGATTGATACACAATCAGCTCCGCTTCCCATGTCGGAAAAATGTTTAACAACACTTAAATTAGAGTTTGATTTTACAGCATACGCGAGTATGCTTTTTCTACCGCGAAACGCTTCTTTTAATTTTTCATATTGCTTACTCATGTGATCTAAATCATACACATATAACGGTGTTTTGTATTCACCTGCAATTGTTTTAAAATCCATTAATATTATCCCAAATATATTTTTGAGATATTTTATCTAAAAAGTGCTTATTGTTTTGTTATAAGAAGTTGTTTTATTGTTTAAGACGGTATCTATACCACTGTCTCATGGCAATTACAAACAATATAAATACTGGTAAAAGTATTCCAATTTCAGATGGAATTGTTTTGTTTTTGGCAAATTCTGAGAGCATAAACATAATTCCCCATATAATTAAAGTAGACAAAATTGCTCCAAAACTAAACAAAGAAATATTTAAAAATCTTGCACTCATTGGGACAAAAAAGAAAATTATAACTACTAAACATGGGGCAAAGAAAGGATATATAACTATTTTATATAAAGAGCCTTTTATCGTATTTAGATTGATATTTTCATCTTTTAAAATAAGTAATGCATCGATAGCCTCACCAATTGTAAAGTCAACTTTTCCCTCATAAACTTGATCTAAAATTTTTGGTTTAAAGCCTTTTAATAGCTTTAAATCTTGATTTTTTTGAACCGTAATTCCAGCAGAATTAAAATCTAAAATATCTGGTTTATTTATAATATCTCCAGATTTTATATGCCAGAAATCATCTTCATAAACAGCACTTGAAGCTATAATTACTTCCTTTAAACTTCCATCAACTGCGGTAAATATACGGATACCTTCTGCACGAGATTGTAGTGGAACCATTTTAGAAAAATAAACAAATTTTTCTTTATAAGAGAAAAATAGATCTCTTGTCGGACTTAAATATTCAGAGTTATCCTCAATATTGTCAGCATGTGAATTTGCTTTTGAAAAAGACGCGCTGAAATGCAGTAAAATATATAAAATAGTTATAATTATAGATACTACAAGAAATGGTTTTAAAATACCTACTCTAGAATATCCAAGTGAATAAAATGAAACTAATGCATTAGATCTGATTAGAAAAACTTTTGTTGAGATCATTGCAAATACTAAGGAGATCGGTAAAAGCATATCAATTGCAAAAAACGATTTATATACTAAAAAAATCAAAAGTAAGTTAGCAGATTCTATTGAATCAATTGATTTTGATGTATATTCAAAAGCTACAGAAAATAATACAAGCGCAGATAATATAATAAAAAAATACTTTAAAAAGTGATATGAGATATATTTAAATGCTAACATCATTATCCATAATTTTATTTGATGCTATTTTAGCTGAAATTTTTTAATAGTATATTTAGAACTTACATCTTCTAAAGAATTTTCAAGCAGATACTCAACAGAACTACATGCATTATCTATCCAAGTATTTAAATGCTGCTGCTCATCAGTGTTAAAGTCACTTAAAACATATGAAGCTACCTCTCCCTTATGTTCAGGTTTTCCTATCCCCATACGAACCCTTATATACTCTTTTGTTATATGCTCATCAGTGGATTTTAGTCCATTATGACCACCGTGCCCTCCAGCTTTTTTAAACCTAAGTGTACCAAATGGAAGATCTAAATCATCATGTATTACAACAACATCCTCAACTTTATAAAATTTTTTAACTTTGGCAACAGAGATGCCTGATAGATTCATAAAAGTGAGTGGTTTTAATAAAAAATGATTTGAAAATTTATAAAGTTCTCCATCAAAGTTTGAAGAGCTTTGTTTTGTAGCATTTTGACGCTTTATTAAAGCATCTATAACCATAAATCCAATGTTATGGCGAGTTCTTTCATAGTTAGCCCCGGGATTTCCAAGACCAACTACGAGCATGATTATTTAGCTTTGATCATACTTAGTACAGATACACGTCCATCATCAGTAAATGTAACGTTTTCGATATCTGCTATATCACGGATCATAACCGCATCACCAACATCTAAATTATCAACATTAATGTCGATTGTGTTTGGTAAGTTTTCAATAGCTGCTTTTACACGTAAACGTGGTTTATTAACGTTTAAAAGTCCTTTATTTTTAAGACCAACAGGTGTACCAATAGCGTTAACAGGAACCATATAGTGTGTAACAACACCAGGTTGTGCTACCATTAAATCAACATGCAATAACTCACCAGTTAAAGGCTGAGATTCATATGCCTGAACAACAACATTCATCTCTTTTCCATCAACTTTTACTGGGAATGCTATAGAATCTTTGTTGCGAACAGTACGGATATATTCATTTGATTTAAACGCAGCGTTAACATTGTCTAAACCTTTTCCGTAGATGTTGGCAATTAGATAACCATCGCGGCGAAGAGCTTTTACAGCTTTCTTACCAGTACTCTCTCTAACTATACCTTCTAACATATTAAATCCTTAATAAAAAATGTTTGAAATTTTACACAAACTAAGCTTTAATATCTGTTAAAGTATATCTATTTTAGATCAAAAATATCCTCATCTTCAGTTAATTTTTCCTGATTAAATTTATCTGCTTGATCAGTACTTACTTGGCCACTGTTCAGACCAGTCATTTTTAACTCAAGATCAGATGCACTTGTAGCATAATCTTTAGCTCTTTGTTTTGTGATAACACCCTCATTATATAGATCAAGAAGTGATTGATCAAAAGTTTGTGAGTGGTAAAGATCACGACCAGCTTCTATTGCATCTGGTATCTCAACATCCCTGTTTTCAATGATAAGTTTTTCAATTGTTGGTGTACGAACCATAATTTCCATAGCTGCACGACGACCTGTAACTTTTCCTGTTTCATCTTCTGTTGGAATAAGTCTTTGTGAAATTACACCTTGTATAACATTTGATAATGATACCCTAACACGCTGTTGTTCATCTATAGGAAAGTAAGAAATTATACGGTTTACAGTCTCTTTTGCATCTGTAGTATGCAGGGTTGAAAAAACCAAGTGACCAGTGTCTGCTGCATGTAAAGCCAACTCAACAGTTTCACGATCCCTCATCTCACCAACAAGGATGATATCTGGATCTTCACGCAAAGCAGCCTTTAAGGCTGCTTTAAAAGAGAGTGTATCTTTTCCTACTGAACGTTGATTAACTATACATAGCCTATCTTTATGCGTAAACTCAATCGGGTCCTCAATAGTAATAATATGTTTATATTTTGTTCTATTTATAAGGTCAACTATAGATGCAAGTGTAGTAGATTTACCACTCCCTGTAACACCAGTTACTAAAACCATCCCTCTTTCTTTGTCAGAAAAAGACTTAACAATCTCTGGCATACCAAGTTTTTCCAGTGGCGGTATCTCAGTTGGAATAATCCTAAATACAGCAGATACACCATCTTTTTGAAAAAAGAAATTTACACGAAAACTGTATTTTTCATTATATTTGTGTACAGTATCGTATTCTTTTTGTTCAACAAATTTAGCATAGTCACTTTTTAAAACCTCTTTTGCCAAAGTTCTAGATTCATCTTCTGACATAATCCAGCCTGGAAATTGATGGATTTTTCCATCTTTTCTCGCACGAACTACAGATTTTGCTTTAACATGTAAATCACTTCCACCAAAAGCAATCATCTTTTTTAAATAATCATTTATTTTATCTCTAATTTTAAAATCAAACTGACTAACATCTATTTTTCCACTCATAAGTTCTCCAATATATCTTGAAATGCATCTTTAAAAGCTGATAATCCATCTGAGATCTGCTTAGCATAAACATCATTCATATCAATTCCTGCGGCTTTCACTTTAGCGAAGTGTTCATTAATAACCTTCTCAGAAATAGGAAGTGCTTTTTCTCTTAAACCCATACTTACATAAGCATCTATTGTCTCTATAGGAGCTGTGTTTACACTATTGTATGCAAGTAAGTTTTCTATATAGTATTGTGGAGCAAGACTATCGCCTTTTACTCCAGTACTTGCAAAAAGTGTACGACATTTTTCTACATTTAGATCTTCAATAGCATTATAAATATCAGCACTGTTATAGATACCACTTAGTGAAACTTCAACACCTTTTTTAGCCAACTCTTCATCTATGGCACGATCAACACGACTTACAAATACACTGATCACAGTATCTACAGCCTCACCTGATCTTTTGCTACCAGCTTCAAAAGCTTTTGCACAAGATATTGCTTGGTCTTTTGTAAAAATCAATGTTGCGTTTACAGGAATTTTATTTGCAACAAGTTCCTCCATAACAACAAAGCCGGCCGTAGTAGCTGGTACTTTTATCATTACATTTGGACGTGCAATCTCAGCATAAAGCCTTTTACCCTCAGCTATACTTCCCTCTGCATCATCACACAAAAAAGGGTCTATCTCTATACTTACATAACCATCATCACCCTTATCATACAAGGGTTTTAATATCTCTGCTGCTTTTTTTATATCAAAAATTGCGACAGCTTCATACTTTTGTTTAGGAGATAATCCATCAAGAGTTGAGAGTTGTTCTTTATAAGCTGGTGAATTTAAAATAGCATTTTTAAAAATAGCAGGATTTGAAGTTGCACCGTTTATTATTTTAGATTCAATCAACTCTTTGAAACCTTTATCAAGATAATCTCTTTCTATAAAGTCAGCCCAAAGAGAGAACTTTAAATCTTCTATGTACATTTAGTAATTCCTAATTTTTTATTAAATTATAACCCATTTTTTTTAAATCAAAATAATAAGATACATATTTTAACAAAACTATGTGGATTATGCTTAAAGCTACAAATATCTCAACTTCTACATATATATAATATTTAAATATTCCAAAATATAAAAAAAACTCAAAAATATAGTTTTGAAGAAAATATATGGTTGCTGTTACTAAAGCTAGTACAGTTGTAACTATATAGTAATTTGTATTTGTGTTAAAAAAGAATATATATAAAACTAAAAATACAAAATAAATAAAATAATATGAAGCTGCAAATATCTCAATTAGTAAAAAATTAAAAGTCACTATTAAAAAAACATACATTTTATTTAAGGTATATATATCTTATCTAACATCTCGTTATATTCATCTTGATGGGTACTTTGAAGTGTAATCCCACCGCCACTTTTATACACAAGTCCATCATTTTGTTTTTCTATAAACCTGATCATTACACAGCTGTCAAAACTTTTTCCATCATATACTCCAAAAACACCACTAAAAAAATCTCTCTCATAACCTTCTATATCTTTTATGATCTTTAGTGTAGATATTTTTGGTGTACCGCTTATACTGCCAGCAGGAAGTATTTTTTTTAAAATATTTCCTATACTTTCATGCCAATTTTCATCAAGACTACCACATATATGGGAACTGACTTGAAGTAGTTTTTTATCACCTGCATCTATTTTTGTAATATATCTAAAATCTTTAACTTTGACATTTTTTGCAACTATATTTAGATCATTTCTTAAAAGATCAACAACCATTATATGTTCAGCCATCTCTTTTTCATTAGCTAAAATAATATCTTTTGCATTAGGTATGCTTGCATCGATAGTACCTTTCATAGGAAAAGTGTTTATAGTATTGTTAGAAATCTGAATAAACTTCTCTGGTGAGAAGCAAACAAACTTATCTTTGTATCTTAATTTATAGTGAGCATTTGAGATGTTAAAAATCTCTTTTAAATCTAGCTGTGTGTCAATCTTTGTCTGAGATGTTAAGTTTAAAAGGTAAGTATCTCCACTTTTTATCTTCTCTTGAACAAAATCAAATTTTTGCTTGTAAAGGTCATAACTAATTGGAGTTTTTTTTAAAGTGTGTAGATGTTTATTGTGTTTGTAGTTCTCATTAATACTAAATTCAATATCATGGTCTTTTAATTCATCCGTAGGAATTACAAAAATCTCCTTAGCCTCGAAATCACTTATAAATAAAAAAGGCTTTTTTGCTTTTCCTAAAGAGTTTAATTTATCCCACATCATTGATCAGTTTTTTTAGCACTGCCATACGCATTAAAACACCGTTACTTACTTGCTCTAATACTTTGCACCTTTTATCTTCGAGCATTGCATCACTTATATCTATGTTTCTGTGAACTGGTCCAGGGTGCAAAAGTATAATATCTCGATCACCTACAAGCTCTTCAGTTATACAAAAATCACTCGCGTAATCCTTTAAAGAAGCGTAACTTTGAGATGAATGACGTTCTGTTTGAGTACGTAAACTCATTATAGCATCCACTTCATCTATGATCTCACTTAAGTAGTGCGTTGTTCTTAGTTCTGTCTTTGGTAAAAAGTGTGGAGGTGCTACAAGTATAACCTCCATTCCAAAACGCCCAAGTAGTTCAATATTTGAATTTGCAACACGTGAGTTTTTAATATCTCCAACTATTGCTATTTTTTTGCCCTCTAAATCTTTAAAGTGATCTTTTAAAGTGTAGAGGTCAAGCAGTGCCTGAGTAGGATGAGCATGCGCACCATCACCTGCATTTATGATCGAAGCTTTTGTATGGTTTGAGAGGATCTTTGGTACACCTGAATTTTGATGTCTTACTATGATAGCATCTGGTCCCATTGCATCAAGATTCATCGCAGTATCTACAAGTGTTTCACCTTTTTTAGTTGAGCTTTTTGCAACATCAAGATGTACTATTTCAGCACCTAAACGTTTAGCTGCTATCTCAAAAGAGCTTTTTGTACGTGTAGAGTTTTCAAAAAATAATGTAATAATTATTTTATCACTTAAAATTCTGTGAAACTTACCATCTGAAAACTTCTTAGCATCAACTAAGAGTTGTTCAATCTCCTCTTTTGTGAAATCATCCGTACGTGTTAAGTGTTTCAAGTTTTACCTTATTTTTAATCATTTTTTCTTTAGAGATTATACAATACATCACAAATTTTGTCTATGTTTTGGGATACTTTTAAAACTTCAAAATTAGTTTTTTTAAAATATGTTTCACTTATATCCTTAAAACTAGAATCATTTTCTCTACAGTTAAAAGCAACGGTATGTTTAATATCCATAATTTCTAATAATCTCTTTGAAAGTAGAGTATCGTTAATACAGCCAAGTGAACAATGCGTTACAAGCAATGCACTGGCCTCATAGTATTTTATAAGGTCAACCACCATATTTTCTTCATCAACTGGAACAAGTAATCCACCAGCCCCTTCTAAGATCAAAACATCACAAAGCTCTTCAAGTTGCTTAATTTTTTTATCTACATATTCAAAATCAAATTTTTTACCACCTGAAGATATAAACGGAGATGCTGGAAGTTCATAAGAAATTGGTACAATATCTTTTACATTGATATTATCAAATTCACTATTTAATTCTTGTACACATGTCAAAAGTTCATTACCGTCTAAATATACTTCATTTACTACACCTGTTTCAACAGGCTTAATAACACCAACTCTTAAACCACGTCTTGCAAACTCTTTTAGTATAAGCTTAGTTGTGTAAGTTTTTCCAATATCTGTATTTGTAGCTGTTACAAAGATTCTTTTACTCATAGTTATCCCAAATTTGTTATAATTTTTCATTATTTAAAGGCTATAAAACAATGAACAATTTTGAAAATTATTGTACCCTATTTGTACAAAATACTACAAATAAAGAAGGCCCTATAAGCCCTCCGATCACATCTTCGGCATCTTTTGCTTATGGTACTCCAGAAACTGCCCAAGATATTTTTAGCGGCAAGGTTAAAAAACCACTATATTCACGCATGGGTAACCCTACTACAGGTAAACTTGAATCACTTTTAGCTCAGATGGATGGTGGAGTTGGTGCTGTAGCTACCAGCAGTGGTATGGGTGCTACAACCTTGGCAGTTATGAGCATAGTCTCAGCAGGTGATGAGATCATATCTATAGGTGGATTGTTTGGCGGAACTTATTCACTATTTAGTGAAACGCTTGATCGTTTTGGAGTAAAGACACACTTTTTTGATGTAGATGATCTGACAAAAATAAAAAATACTATAAATGAAAAAACAAAAATTATCTTTTGTGAGAGTGTTGGAAATCCAAATATGAGATTGCCAGATATTAAAAGAATAGCTCAAATAGCAACAGATGCTGGTGTAGTTTTTATAGTGGACAATACGATCACACCGCTAAGCGTTAAACCGCTTGAACTTGGTGCAGATATAGTTGTTTATTCAACTACAAAAGTTATCTCTGGAAACTCATCAGCCCTTGGTGGTTGTGCAGTTTTTCGCTCAATAAAAGATGGTGAAGATAAATTTAAAACATCAAGATACAAAGATATTCACAAGTTTATAGATAAAATGGGCAAAGGTGCACTTATAGCAAACGCTAAGAAAAGAGCACTTAGAGATTTTGGTATGAGTGCATCAGCACATGCGAGTTACCAAACTATACTAGGTCTTGAAACATTAGCTATTAGAGTTCAAAGAGTCTCGCAAAGTATAGAGCTTATTGTAAACGAGCTAAACAGTGCTGAGATAAAGGTAAACCACCCAAGTCTGTCTCAACACGAACATAATTCAAGATATAAAGAGTTTTATCCAAATGGATGTGGAACTATCTTTACAATTGATATGTCAACAAAAGAAAAAGCGTTTAAATTTTTAAATAATACAAAACTAGCTACTATTACAGCAAATATTGGTGATAACAGAACACTGGCACTACATATGGCTTCAACTATATATAGTGATTTTACAAAAGAACAAAAGGAATTTCTAGGAATCTCTGATGGATTGATTAGAATTTCAATCGGATTAGAAAATCCAAAAGACATTATAGATGATTTTATAAAGGCGGCTTCGTAATGGGAACACAAATTGAACATGAATTATCACATGAAATTGAGGTACAATACCCTAAAAAGTACAAAGTTATAATTTTAAATGATGATTATACGTCAATGGAGTTTGTAATTGACATACTTATGAATGTATTTCATAAAACATATGAGCAAGCTGAAGCGATAATGCTTGATGTTCATAAAAAGGACAAAGGTGTATGTGGAGTATACACATATGAGATAGCTGAAACAAAAGTTATAACTGTACATAAGCGTGCAAAAGAGAGTGGTTTCCCACTTAAATGCATGATAGAGGAGGAATAAAATGATTAGCTCAAACCTAAACTCTGTTATAAAAAATTCTATAAACTTTGCAAAAGAATTAAGACACGAATACCTTACAATAGAGCATATATTTTACGAGATATTAGGATCAGATGAGGGGATGTATATAATACTAGCATGTGGCGGCGATGTAGAAAAAATGCGCTCACTCTTAAAAACATACATAACTACAAACATAGACCCTCTGCCAAACAATGTAGAGATAGAACCATATGAGAGTGTAGCTCTCTCACGTGTGGTTGATTCTATGATCAGACATATTCAAAGTGCTGGTCAAAGCTCTGCTGACATAGGTGATATGATAGCAGCTTTATTTGAAGAGAAAAACACATTTACTCATAACTTACTTGAAGAGTACAATATCTCAAGACTTGATGTTTTAGAAATCATCTCACACACAAATATAAAAGAAGATGTTAAAGAGAGTGAGGAAAGTTTTTTATTAAAGTACTCAATTAACCTTTTAGAAAAAGCAAGAGATGGAAAAATCGATCCTGTAATAGGTCGTAAAAACGAGATAGAGCGTGTAACTCAGATACTTTGTAGAAGAAAGAAAAACAACCCGATACTTGTTGGTGAAGCCGGTGTTGGTAAGACTGCTATTGCTGAAGGGTTGGCTTTAAATATTGTAGCTAGTAATGTTCCGGATATCTTAAAAAATGCAGATCTTTATGCACTTGATCTTAGCGCAATGTTAGCTGGAACAAAATACAGAGGTGATTTTGAAAAACGTCTAAAAGGTGTTATGGATGAGCTAAAAAGTAATCCTAATGCGATCCTTTTTATAGATGAGATCCACACTCTTATTGGTGCTGGTGCTACAAGTGGTACTATGGATGCAGCAAATCAACTAAAACCAGCTCTTGCTTCTGGTGAGCTGAGATGTATGGGTGCTACAACTTTTGCCGAGTATAGAAACGGATTTGAAAAAGACAAAGCGCTAAGCAGAAGGTTTTCTAAAGTAGACATAGATGAGCCATCGATAGATACTAGTATAAAAATACTAAAGGGCTTAAAAACAAAGTATGAAAAACACCACAATGTAAAATACACATCTAAAGCTCTAAAAAGTGCTGTAGAGCTTTCAAAAAGATATATAACAGACAGATTTTTACCAGATGTAGCAATAGACATCATTGATGAAACAGCAGCTTCATTTCACTTGCTTAAAAAAGAAAAAACAAAAGTTGGAGTAAGAGATATAGAAGCTACAATATCTAAGATCATAGGTATTAGCAGCTCAAAGATAGACAAAGATGAAACAAAACAACTTGCATCTTTAGAGAGTGACTTAAAATCA
>Ga0193963_1001101_pt1 | contig 13719 bp, 13 predicted proteins | sample FB_6_MG_FD_140359 | JGI IMG/M metagenome (GOLD analysis project Ga0193963, IMG submission 140359) | Microbial mat bacterial communities from the Broadkill River, Lewes, Delaware, United States - FB_6_MG | ecosystem: Environmental > Aquatic > Freshwater > River > Microbial mats | place: USA...
TATTACTTCAAGATCTGGTGTTACATTAAGACCAGGTGATGGTGTTATTCACTCTTGGTTAAATAGATTATGTTTACCAGATACAGTAGGTACAGGTGGAGATTCTCATACAAGATTCCCAATTGGTATCTCTTTCCCAGCTGGTTCAGGTCTTGTTGCATTTGCAGGTGTAACTGGTATGATGCCTTTAACTATGCCAGAATCAGTGCATGTTAAATTTACAGGTGAATTACAACCAGGTATTACTTTAAGAGATTTAGTTAACGCTATTCCATACCAAGCTATTCAAGATGGTTTATTAACTGTTGAGAAAAAAGGTAAGAAAAATATTTTTGCTGGTAATGTAATTGAAATTTCAGGTTTACCACAACTTAAAGTTGAGCAAGCATTCGAATTATCTGATGCAGCAGCAGAGCGATCAGCAGCAGCTTGTTCTGTACAATTAGATAAAGAACCAATTATTGAGTACTTATCTTCAAATATCGCTTTAATTGAAAAAATGATTGAAGAGGGTTACGAAGATGCTAGAACTCTTCAAAGAAGAGCTGATAAAATGAGAGAATGGATTGCAAATCCTGAGTTAATTCAACCAGATGCAGATGCTGAGTATCTTGCAACTATTGAAATTAATTTAAATGAGATCACTGAGCCATTATTAGCTTGTCCTAATGATCCAGATGATGTTGATACATTAACAAACATTTTAGCTGATCCAAAAAGAGTTACTGATAGAATTGACGAAGTATTCGTAGGTTCTTGTATGACTAATATTGGATTATTTAGAGCTTTAGGTGAAGTACTTAAAGGTGAAGGTCCAGTTCCTGCTAAATTATGGATTGCACCTCCAACAAAAATGGATAAACAACAACTTACAGAAGAGGGTTACTACTCTGTATTTGGTGCTGCTGGTGCTAGACTAGAGATCCCAGGTTGTTCTTTATGTATGGGTAACCAAGCTAATGTTGCTCAAAGTGCAGTTGTATTTAGTACATCTACAAGAAACTTTGATAACAGACTTGGTAAAGATTCTCAAGTTTATCTTGGATCTGCTGAAGTTGCGGCACTTTCTGCACTTCTAGGAAGACTTCCAACAAAAGCTGAATATGGAAATGGTACCTAAAAAAATCACTCCTGAAAAAAGAGATGATATTTATAAATACTTAAACTTCCACCAAGTTTCTGCGGATGAGTTAACTAACTTAGTTCATTCATAGGATATTTAAGGCAAATGCTTTTAGAAAAGCCTCATCTTTATGATGGGGCTTTTTTTATTTAGATATAAAATAGAGGAAAATAGATGATAACTCAAAATACGAAAAATTTCATGGTAATTGCAGCTTTTATGATGGCAATAACAATTGCAATAGGAGCATTTGGAGCACATGGTTTAAAGCCATATTTGGATGAATATTCATCAGAAATTTATGAAAAGGCAGTTTCCTATCAGTTTTATAATGCTTTAGGATTATTTTTCATCTCTTTTGTATCTTTTCTCCTTCCTCGATCATCTAAAATAGTTAAATCATTTTATTTGATATTAATAGGAACAATGATTTTTTCTTTTTCTTTATATACTTTAGCTTTAACAAAAATAATGTGGCTTGGTGCTATAACACCTATTGGTGGGTCTTTAATGATTATTGGATGGATCTTGCTAGGATATGTTATTTTTAAAGAGTTAAAGATAGATGATTAAAGTTAATTTGGTATAATTCGGTTATTTTAAGGATGCAAGTTGAATAATTACGGTATTGATATTTGGGGTGATGATAACTTTATTATTGACAAAGGATTAGTTAAATTAAATTATAAAACAAATCCCTCTCTTTTAGAAATAGTAAAAAGTGTGAGAAAAGAGGGTAATACTGGTCCTTTAATTTTACGATTTCCTCATATAGTACAAAAACAAATAGATAAATTATATTCGACATTTAATGAAACTATTACAAGCTATGCGTATGATTCTAAATTTTATGCTGTTTTTCCTTTAAAAGTAAACCAGTTTCCAAATCATATTTTGCCGATGTTAGAATCAAGTGCATCGTTAAATTATGGATTGGAAGCTGGTAGTAAGGCTGAATTATTATTAGCTATGTCGTATAATAATAAAAACTCGCCTATTACTGTAAATGGTTTTAAAGATAAACAGATGATAGTTTTAGGTTTTATAGCCAAAAATCAAGGTCATGATATCACTTTAACTATTGAGGGTTTGAATGAATTAGAAACTATTATTGAAGTATATCAAGAACTTAATCTTCCTTGTCCAAATATAGGACTAAGAGTAAGGTTGCATAGTTCAGGTAGTGGAACATGGGCGAAAAGTGGAGGTATCAATTCTAAGTTTGGTTTGAGTTCTATGGAGATTTTACAAGCATTTGAGATGTTACAAAAATATAATTTGACCAATGCTTTAAAAATGATACATTTCCATATTGGTTCAGATATGAATAGTATAAGTCCTTTAAAGAAAGCACTTAAAGAATCTGGACATATTTATGTAGAGTTAAAAAAAATGGGTGCAGATGGTCTTGATTCGATTAATATTGGTGGAGGTTTAGCAATTGAGTATTCTCAATTTAATAGAAATATCCAATATAGTTTAAAAGAGTTTTCAAATGATGTTGTATTTACACTTAAAGATATAAGTGAAAAAAATGGTGTAAAACCACCAAATATTTTTACTGAATCAGGTAGATTTATAGCATCACCAGGTTCTGTACTAATCGCACCTACTTTAGAACTTTTTTCAAGTGAATACAATCATTCAAATATCCGCTTAAAAGAAAAAAATCCACCAATCATAGAAGAGTTGTATTTTTTATACAATGATATAACAAAAGATAATGCAAAAGAATATATGCATGATAGTTTGGAGCATTTAGAGTCTATTTTGACACTATTTGATTTGGGATATGTTGACTTAACAGATAGAAGTAATGCTGAAGTTTTAACAAATCTTATTATAAAAAAAGCTATAAAGTTAAAAGATACAAAAAATGATAGAGAACTCAAAATTTTAGATGATAAAATTCAAGAAAAATATCTTTTAAATTTTTCAATTTTCCAATCACTTCCTGATTTTTGGGGTATTGATCAAGAATTTCCTATTATGCCTTTAACACATTTAGATAAAGATGCAACAAGAAGTGCTAATATCTGGGATATTACTTGTGATAGTGATGGTGAAATTCCATTCAAAGCAAATAAGCCATTGTATCTACATGATGTTGATTTAGCCAAAGAGGAATATTTTTTAGGTTTCTTTTTAGTTGGAGCTTATCAAGATACTTTAGGGATGAAGCATAATCTTTTTAGTTCTCCATCTCAAGTAAATATTATATTTACAAATGACGAAATGAAAGTTGAGTCTTTCATAAAATCACAAAGTATTTTAGATATTTTTGAAGATTTAGATTATGATACTACTGAAATTGTAGATAAGCTTTTAAGTACTACGAATGATAATGATTTGAAAGAAAAGTTAGAAGAATATTTAGAAGATAATAGTTATCTTAAAACAACACAAATAGAGGAGAGAAGTTCAATATGACTTTATGGAGTTCGATTAAAGAGGATTTTTCATTACCTAAAAAAAATGACCCAGCATTACAATCACAATTAGAATTAATTTTTAACTATCCTGGGGTTTGGGCTATTATAAATTATAGAGTTGCAAATAGCCTTTATAGAAAAGGTTTTAAGAGAGTTGCAAGATTTATAAGTGGAATTAGTCAACTCTTAACAAATACTGATATTCATCCTGCTGCAACAATAGGTCGGCGTGTTTTTATTGACCATGGTTTTGGTGTGGTTATAGGAGAAACAACTATCATTGGTGATGATGTTCTTATCTATCAAGGTGTTACTCTAGGTGGGGTAAGTTTAAGTCAAGGAAAGAGGCATCCAACTATTGAAAATAACACTGTTATAGGGAGTGGGGCAAAGGTTTTAGGAAATATTATCATTGGTGAAAATTGTAAAATAGGTGCAAATTCTGTGGTAGTAAAAGATGTTCCTTGTAGTTCAACAGCTGTTGGTATTCCTGCTAGAATTATCAAAAGAAAAGATAAAGATTGCACTGAAAGTTCTCTTTTAGATCACAATAATTTACCAGATGTATCAAAAGAGATGTTTTCATATCTTTTGAAAAGAGTTGCTGTTTTAGAACATGCACTTAAAAAGTATGATGGAATTGATGTTTCAAGTGAAGATGCAGAATTAGAATCTATTTATGAAAATTTTATAGATGCGATGGAAAGTAAAGAGTAGTTGTAACTTATGGAATTGATATTTTTAGGTATTATTACAGGATTTGTTTCAGGCTTTTTTGGAGTAGGTGGGGGTATGATTCTTGTACCGATGCTTTTGCTTTATGGTTTTGATATGAAAAGTGCTGTTGCTATATCTATTATGCAGATGGTTTTTAGTTCAACTTATGGAACCTTGCTAAATTATAAAAAAAATAAAACTCTTTTAAAAGATGGTATTATCATTGGCATTGGTGGGTTTTTAGGTGGAAGTTTAAGTGGGTTTATAGTTCCTAATATTGATGGACAATATCTCAAATATCTTTTTTTATTTATTATTATTTTAGGTATTATTACCATTTATATCAGCCCTGTAGAACATAGTAAAGTTGTAAAAAAACATAATAAATTTCCTCTTTTAGTTCTTGGGTTTTTTATTGGTATTATCGCTATGAGTATTGGAGTTGGTGGTTCAGTGATGTTAACACCAATTTTAGTAGGTTTTATGTACTATAAATTAAAAGACGCTGCATCTTTAGGACTCTTTTTTGTTATTTTTAGTTCTATTGCAGGTTTTGTAAGTTTAAGCTCAAATGGACATATGCTTTTCAATGAAGGATTTATAGTAGGTCTTGCTTCATTATTTGGTGTGTTTATTGGTATTCAAATCAAACAAAAAATACAAATAAAATCATACAAGAATCTTACTTTGGGCTTGTATTTAGTAATTATTGTATCTTTATTATTTAAATTATAAGAGTGTCGATTTTATGATTTCTTTCTAAGATAGAGATAACACTATCAATTGTAATATTTTTGCAATATAAAGCATTACAATCTATAGATTTTATTTTATAGAATATCTCATCGTCACTTAAACCTAATGTATCTAAAATTTGTATATCTCCGTAACTATAATACTCTTTAAGATAATCAATTTCAATGCGAGCAATATCATTATCTTGATTTGCTAAAATAAAGCGGTTTGTTTGTCCATAAGGTACTATTTGTTTACTTTTGTTTAAAAAAACAGGTTTGAATAGATTGAAGTTATTCAACTTTTTTAAATCTAATTGATAATTAAAAAGCTCCAATTGTTGCAGTAAATCATTAATATACACAGTTGGAAGTTTTATCTTATCAAAAAATTTATCTTTATGTGAAAATGATGTTTCAAATAATGAATGGCTTGTTAGATTTAATATATTAAACTGCTCATTTTCTAATATCATAACATCTCCACTTATTGCATTTAAAAGTTGAAGATTTGTTCCAAAAATCAATTTTTCACTCTCTAATGAGTTAAGAATCTCAAAATCTTTTACAAGATCATTTTGAAGTAAAATTACATTAGCTAGCTCTTTATTTTTAAAAATATTTAATAAGTTAAAAAATATTTTATTTGTTTTAATAAATTTATTTTTATGTTCTAAAAGTTTATATCTAAGTATATTTGATACTGATTTTAAAAAATCTTCAACCTGTATCCATGCTATCTCATTATCCAAAATATCTGGTGTGAAGTCAGTAATAATGGCAAAAGCACCTTTAGAGATAGCTTCTTCTATATCTAACTGGTTTTGTGCAAAAAATGCATCACCTTCATTGATTTTTTTTATATTTGTATGTGTTTGTGTGATAAATGATATTGAAGGGGAGTTTAGAAGTCTCCCCTCAACGATATCAGTTAGTGCTGATATTTGCATAGATAACTTAGCTTACTTTTGTACCAGCAACTTTAGAAGTTTCTGGTCGTAATAAAGATAAACCATTCTCATCTTTTGCTGCTAAAAGCATACCTTCACTTAACATACCCATTAGTTTTGCAGGTTTTAAGTTTGATACTACACAAGCTTGTGTTCCTACTAACGATTCTGCAGAATAAAATTCTTTGATACCTGCTAAGATTTGTCTATTGTTTTCTTCTCCTACATCTACTTGTAGTTTTAATAGCTTCTTAGATTTAGGTACTTCTTCTGCTTCTACAATTGTACCTATTTTTAAAGAAGTTTCAAAAAACTGATCGATAGTAATGATATTGTCTTCTTCAGAAGTAGATTCTTTTTTCTGTGCTTCTTTTCTTGGCTTTTCTACAACTGTTTCTGCTTTTTGAACTTCAGCTGTTGCTATTAATTCTTCTTCAATTCTAGGGAATAGGGCATCAATTTTAGTAATAACTGTATCTGCAACGATACCTTTTTCTATAATAAGAGCTTTGTATGAAGCATTATCTACTGTAATACCTAAAGATTTTGCGATTTGAGCAATCTTTTCTGGCATAACAGAGTCTAACATAATCGAAACTTTTGACATAATATTTACAATAAGAGCAACTAAAGCCATAGCTTCCTCTTCTCTGCCATTTTTCATCATAGCCCATGGTTCATAATCTCCAATTGCTTTATTTGCAATAGTTAATACTTTCCATAATTCTTCTAAGTATCTATTGATTTGCATATTATAAATTAAAGGTTCTGCATTTTTTATAAGTTCATGTGCTTCATCTAACTCTTTTTGATGATATTTTTCTACATCTTTACTTGTAACTTTAAAGTCAAAGTATTTTCCACTCATACCTTGGATTCTATTTAATAAATTTCCTAAGTCATTTCCTAAATCAGAATTAATTCTATCCATTAAAGCTCGTTGAGAAAAATCTCCATCTTGACCAAATGGTACTTCTCTTAACATGAAATATCTAAATGCATCTAAACCATAAGCATCGGCTATCTCTTTAGGATCTACTACATTTCCTTTTGATTTTGACATCTTTTCACCATCTCTAGTCCACCAACCGTGAGCAGCAATATGATCAGGAAGAGGTAACTCTAAAGACATTAAAAATGCAGGCCAAAAAATAGCATGAAATCTTAAAATATCTTTTCCAACTAAGTGTACTTTACCTGGCCAAAATTCCATATTTTTTTCATCTGTTCCATATCCTAAAGCAGTGATATAGTTCATAAGAGCATCCATCCATACATACATAACATGTTTGTCGTCGTTCATAGAGTCTGGAAGTTTAACACCCCAATCAAATGATGTACGAGAGATAGATAAGTCATGTAGTCCAGCTTTAACAAAGTTTACAATCTCTTTTGCTTTTGCTTTTGGTAAAATAAACTCTGGATTATTTTCGTATAATGCAAGTAATTTATCTTCATAATTTGACAATCTAAAGAAGTAACTTTCCTCTTTTACTATTGTAGTAGGTCTTCCACAGTCTGGACAACCTTCGTTGTCTATTAGTTGTGCATCTGTAAAAAATGTTTCACAACTCACACAGTAATTACCTTCATAGTTTCCTTTGTAGATATCTCCCTTATCAAACATTTTTTGAAATGCTTTTTGAACACCAATTTTATGATCTTCATCTGTTGTTCTGATAAATTTATCATAAGATATATCGAAATCATCCCATAAGTTTTTGAACTTGCCACTTATCTCATCTGCATATTCTTTTGGAGATTTATTTCTAACTGCTGCACTATCTGCAATCTTTTGACCGTGTTCATCAGTACCTGTTAAAAAAAATGTATCATACCCTGCTAATCTACTATATCTAGCTAACATATCTGCAATAATTGTTGTGTAAGCGTGACCTATATGTGCTACATCATTTACATAATAGATGGGTGTTGTTATATATACTTTTTTACATGAATCTGACATTTTTTTTCCTTGAGTCTATATTATATTTATTCGCGATTATATCTAAAAAATGCTGAATACGATTTTATAAAAGGTAAAGTGAAAGTTTGAATTGTATTAAAAATAATGAATGGGTTATAAAATAGGAGAAATAAAAGGTAGAAAAACTACCTTTTATTGTTCTGGAACATAGATTAATAAATCGTTTGTTAAATTTTCCATAAGATATGAAGTTGTTGAACCATACAGAAATGCTGATGTGTTATTTACACCTTTTGAACCTAAAACAATCAAATCAGGTTTATGTGTTTCTGCATAGCTTAATAATGCACTACTTACACCCGCTTCTGTTTCGATAGCTTCAATCTCTTTTACATTATATGTATCTGAAAATATATTTAACTTTTCTTTTTCTTTATTTTGAATATCTGTATGTATTTTATCTTTTTGATCAAACTTATTATAGTATTTTAATGTAAGTTCACTCATTTGATTGTACACATAGATAGTTTGGATAGCATCTTTTTTGAAAAAATCTTTAGCAAATTTTAAACTAGCATACGATATTTCAGATAGGTCGCTAAATGATACAATGTTATTATATTCCTTAACAGAATCACTTTTTACAATAATAATTGGCATTTTACTATTTTGTGCAATTTTGTGTGCTGTTGAACCTAATAGAGTTATATCTTTATTTTCTTTATCATTTGCACCAATTATTATCAAACAAGCATCTAATTTTTTTGCTGTTTCTACAACTAATGTTGAAGCACTTTCTTTATCAATGAGAATTGAATATTCAATATCTTTTGTATCTATTAGTTCAATAATTTCTTCAATATTTTTTCTTGTCTGAGTCTGTAACTCTTCTAAGTTTGATGATGAGAAAAGTTCTGTAAACCAACTTGTATTGATAGCATGAACAATAGTAACTTTTGCATCACTCTCTTTTGCTAATAAAAAAGCTCTTTGTAAAACAGATATACTTGTTTTTGATATATCTAAACCTACCACAATATTGTTAAATTTTTTCATAATATACTTCCCTTAATAATTTAAAAGAGAATTGTAACTATTAAATCTTGTTTTGTCAATGGTTTCGTAGGTTATTATTTTTCTAAAAAAGTTTCTATCTCTTTTGATATGATATCTACACTTTTTGTAGCATCAATAATTAACAAATCAATGGTTTTTTCACCCATTGTATTTATCATATTTATAGCATCGATCATTCTTTGTTGAATATTTAATAAATAATTACTTCCCCTTTTTTCAATACTATCTTGCTCTTTTTGACTAAGTCTAAACTCAAGTTCCTCTTTTGAAAGTTCTAAAATAATTATCTTATCCGGCATAGCTCCATTTAAAGCCATGATATTTAATGAAATTGCAATCTCTAAAGGAGCAGTTTTAGCATAGGCTATTCCACTTAAAAAACCTCTATCACTAATAAGTATATTATCATCTTTAAGTTTTTTAACGACTTGAAAACTGTGTTCTGCACGATCTGCTAAAAAAAGAAACATCTCTGCTACTTTTGATTTTGCTTCGCCAGATAAAACCATCTCTCTAAGTTTTAAACCTAATTCTGTACCACCTGGTTCTTTAGTAAAAATAGCTTCCGGATACTTTTGTTTTAGTATCTCTAGTTGTGTTGATTTTCCAGCTGTGTCAATACCTTCTAATAATACATACATATATTTAATTTCCTTTTTTTATAAGATCGATTACTTCATGTGGAACTAAATGACTAAAGTCCCCCTCAAAACGGATAAGCTCTCTTACTATAGATGAACTCACAAAAGCATTTTCTAATGCGGGCATTAAAAAAATAGTATCTATCTCCGCATCTAATGAGTGATTTGCATAAGACATTTGAAGCTCATATTCGAAATCTGTAGTAGTTCTTAAACCCCTAATAATACTATACACATTTTCTTTTTGTGCAAAGTCTACAATTAAACTGTCAAAAGACTTAGCAGAAACACCTTTTATATCTTTTGTAGCTTCTTGTATAATCTTTAATCGTGTATTTATATTAAACATAGGTTGTTTTGCTGCAGAAGTTGCAACGGCTAGTATAACTTCATCGTATACTTTTAAGGCCCTTTTTAATATATCTATATGTCCGTTTGTAATGGGATCAAATGTTCCACTATAAATTGCTTTTTTATTTTTAGCCATATTATTTTTTTCCTTCCCATCTCTTGTATAGGTTATGTTCAATATGGAGTAAATCAAACCATTTACCAATTATAAAATTTTCCATATCATCTAAAGTTTGTTGTTCACTATAGTACCCAAGGACTGGTGGGGCTATATTTACATTCAAAGTGGAAAGTTTACTCATATTTTCTAATTGAATAGAATTAAAAGGCATCTCTCTTGGTGCTAAGACAATGTTTCTTTTCTCTTTAAGCATAACACCAAATACTCTTGTTATAAGTGTATCTGATATACCTACACTGCATTTAGCCAATGTATTCATACTACAAGGTACTATGATATATCCATCTGTTTGAAATGAACCCGATGAAACTGGTGCAGCTAAATTGTTATCATCAAAATAAGTAACATTATCCAATAAAGCGTATTTTTGGTTTTTTTCTAGTTGTAATGTTTTTTTTGCAGCACTAGAAACGATTGCAAATACCTCAATATCGTTAGGAATAAGACTTAAAAATTTAAATCCCAATTGTGTTCCTGATGCACCTGTTATGCCTACTATTATTTTCAAATTTTAACCTTTTAATAAAAAAATTATTTTATCAAAAAATCACTTTTATATATATTCTAATTAATTTATATACCAATTCTTAATATTAGATTAAGGAAGAATAGTGTAACATTCTGTATAACAAATAAAGTTAAAACAAATGAAATTGTAATATATTTAAACTAAATTTATACAAAATATATAATAAGGTAAAATAATGAAAAAAGTAGCAAGTTTTATAAGAGTTAATAAAAACAATAATGAATATACAAATAATCAAGCACAAGGGATAGCAAAATATATTAAAGAAAATAATTTTCAGTTAGAAAAAAATATAGAAGTTGAAGTAAATGTTCCGAATGAAGAGGAAAATATTCATAAGATTTTAGAAACATGTAAAAATGGATGCACTGTTATTGTATATAATATTAATGTATTTGGAAGAACAACGGCTTTGATTTTATCAAATATTAAATACTTATTATCTCACGGTGTTAGAATTATTAGTGTAAAACAAAATCTAGACTTTGTTAGTAATGATGATATGTTGACCAAAATGATACTTGGTGTTATTGGTATGACTATTGATTTAGAAAAAGACCTGATGAGTCTTAGAACAAAAGAAGCACTAACTGCAAAAAAATTAGATGGTATAAGTTTAGGTAAACCAAAAGGTACTATTCAAAAATCAAAATTCGATTTACAAAGAGACAAAATTGAAGAGCTGTTAGCTGTTGGATTGAGTGTTAGAAAAATTGCAAAAGTGTTAGGATACAACAATCATATTGGTTTGAATAACTATGTTAAAAAAAGAAATATAAGAGAAGATCTTGTTACTCAAACAGAACATTCTTCACTAGCGAGCTAAAATTTGAATTTTTATCTCTTTAAATAGAAAATTAAAGATATTATTAAAGAAAAATAGGTTATAAATCCATTAAATTTAATTAGAGGAATATTAATATGTCATTAATGATAACAGATGAATGTATTGCATGCGATGCGTGTAGAGAAGAATGTCCAAACGAAGCTATTGAAGAGGGCGATCCGATATATATAATTGACTCTGATATGTGTACAGAGTGTGTGGGAAGTTTTGATGAACCACAATGTATAGAGGTTTGTCCTGTTGATTGTATTGTATTAGATCCAGATAACCAAGAAACTATGGAAGAGCTACAATTTAAATTTGACCAGTTAGAAAAAGAAGAATAAAATGGCAAAAATTACAACCATCATTGATATTGGTTCAAACTCTATGAGGATGGTTGTTTTTAAAAAAACAAGCCGTTTTGCTTTTCATTTAATAAATGAATCAAAATCAAAAGTAAAAATATCTGAGGATTGTTATGAAAATAATGGCAATCTTCAACCTATCCCAATGCAAAGAGCTTTCGATGCATTAGAATCATTTTTAAAAATTGCTAAAAATTTAAAATCAAGAAAAATATTATGTGTTGCTACATCAGCCCTAAGAGATGCGCCAAATAAAAAAGAGTTTTTAACAAAAGTATCAAAAGAACTACAGTTAAATATAAAAGTTATAGATGGTGAAAAAGAAGCTTACTATGGTGGACTTGCTGCATTGAATTTAATTGATTGTGATGAGTTTACAACTGTTGATATTGGTGGTGGAAGTACAGAGTTTGCATTTGTAAAAAATGGTAAAATTACAAAAAGTGTTTCTTTAGATATTGGGACAGTTCGTATCAAAGAATTGTTCTTAAACAAAAATGATATCAAAGGTGCAAAGGATTATATTGTTTCACAACTTCAAAGTATTGAAGAGAAGTTACCAACTATTGTTGGACTTGGTGGAAGTGCAAGAGCATTAAGTCGTATTATTATTAAAAATGAAAAATATCCTTTAGACAGTTTACATGGCTTTGAATATAAGGCAAAAGAAAAAATACCATTTTTTAGAGATATCATTGAAGCATCTTCAAATAAAGAGCTTAAAAAACTAGGTGTGCAAAAAGATAGATATGACACAATCTCAAGTGGTACGATTATTTTTAAAATGATTTTAAAACATTTTGAGGTCAAAAAAGTAATTACTAGTGGTGTTGGTGTTCGAGAAGGTGTTTATCTTAGTGATATACTGAGAACTTCAAATTATAAATTTCCTGCAAATTTCAATGTAAGTATTAGAAGTTTGTTAGATAGATTTGTTGATGATGAGTCTATGAGTGGCTATTTAGGAAACAACGCACGAAATATTTTTGAAACTTTAAAACCTTTGCATAAGTTGGATGAAAAATATCGTTCAATTTTAGTGATAGCTTCTAAGTTAGAACAAATAGGGATCTCTTTAGATTTTGATAAAAATGAAGATCATGCTTTTTGGTATATTTTAAATGGTTTAAGTTATGGTTTTACTCATGAAGATAAAATACTGATTGCAACCATAGCGAAATTTACAAAAAAATCTTTACCAAAACAAAAAGATATAGAAGAGTTTAAATCTTTATTACCAGATTTGGAAATTGTAAGATGGCTAAACTATATGATGACATTGAATCTCTCTTTAAATAGTGAATATACGAAAACAAAGTATCAGTACACTTTAAATGAAAATCATCTTAAGATAACTTCTTCAAATTCTCAGTATCTTGTAAAAAAAGGATTAGAGAATATAAAAGCTCCTATAAACTTGCTTGTGGAATATAACTAGATGAATATTGAAAATGACAACAGTAGAATACTCAAAATATGCATTGTTAAACTCTCTGCTATGGGTGATATTATTCATGCTATGGTTGCTTTACAGTTTATCAAAAAACATCTCCCAAATGTTACTATTGATTGGATAGTGGAAGAAAGTTTTCAAGGTGTATTGGAAAATAATCCACACATCAATGAAATTTTACCTGTAAATTTAAAATCTATCAAAAAAAATAAATTAGAGTTTTTTAAACAAATAAAACTATTAAATCAGTATGCAAAAAATAATTATGATGTGGTACTTGATGCTCAAGGATTATTAAAATCTGCAATTGTATCAAAAATAGTTGGTGGAAAAATAATAGGAAGTATTATTTCTGGTTTTGATAAGGATTCTATACGAGAAGGGATTGCTAGTTGGTTTTATGATAGAAA
>Ga0193963_1001107_pt1 | contig 13669 bp, 10 predicted proteins | sample FB_6_MG_FD_140359 | JGI IMG/M metagenome (GOLD analysis project Ga0193963, IMG submission 140359) | Microbial mat bacterial communities from the Broadkill River, Lewes, Delaware, United States - FB_6_MG | ecosystem: Environmental > Aquatic > Freshwater > River > Microbial mats | place: USA...
ATCTCTTTTTCCGGCCAAGTAAATAAGTAACTCCTTGGTTTATCCAAGAGATGACACAGCATCAATTCGACATCCAACAGCGCACTATCGGAGATCAAGCTCAATTGTTTGTGCAAAGCTAAAGCTTGCTGAATCTGCATACAAAAACACTCATAACGCCGAAACTAAAAAGGGCCTAGAGGCCCTTTTCAAATTTAGTTCTCTTCCGAGAGAGCCCCAAGCTGCTCTGCTTGGAATTCATGCAGCAATGGTTCAACAACATGCTGCAACTCCCCGCCTATAATCTCTTGCAGTTTATACAGTGTCAGATTGATACGATGATCTGTCACTCGTCCCTGTGGATAATTATAGGTTCTGATACGTTCCGAGCGATCACCACTACCCACCAGGCTCTTACGGGTATCAGCCATCTCTGCTGCATTTCGTTCATCTTCGGCGGCTTGCAACCTTGATGCGAGTAAAGACATCGCTTTAGCACGGTTCTTATGTTGTGAGCGCTCCTCTTGGCACTCAACCACCACACCTGTCGGAATATGCGTTAAACGGATCGCGGAATCTGTTTTATTGACATGCTGACCACCCGCACCTGACGCACGGAATGTATCAACACGGAGATCGGCTTTATTAATTTCAATCTCTGCTGCCTCATCCATTTCAGCCATAATGGCGACGGTACACGCCGAGGTATGAACGCGCCCTTGAGATTCGGTTTCCGGTACACGCTGAACTCGGTGCGCCCCAGATTCAAATTTTAACTTCGAGTACACATCCGTGCCAACAATACGAGAAATAACCTCTTTATAGCCACCGTGATCACCTTCATTCACGCTGATCACTTCTACTCGCCACCCTTGCACTTCAGCAAAGCGAGAGTACATACGGAAAAGATCACCTGCAAAAATAGCAGCTTCATCCCCCCCCGTACCCGCACGCACTTCTAAAAACACATTGCGTGAATCATTAGGATCTTTAGGCAGCAGTAAAACCTCCAACTCCCCTTCCAAACCTTCTATACGCGCTTTGACCTCAGGATACTCCTCTTTAGCCATTTCACGCATATCTGGATCGCTATCAGCCATCATCGCTTCAGCTTCAGCCAAATCCTCTTCCGCTTGATTAAAAGCACTAAACGCCTGTACCACCGGCTCCAATTCAGAATATTCTTTAGAGTAATCTCTAAATTTTTTCTGATCGGATATCACTTCCGGGTCTGACAATAACGCCGCTAGCTCTTCGTAACGATCACTAAGTTTTTCAAGCTTATTTACAATTGATTCTTTCATCATTTCTCATTTTTTGGATGTTCACCCAACTGATGCAGCTCCTGCACCAGCTCAAGTAAATCTGTTCGACCTTCAGCACTTGCCTTACGCAGCTGAATTGTCGGGTGATGAAGCAGTTTATTCGTTAATCCACGAGCCAACATTGTTAACACGTCTTCCGCAGGTTTACCTTTAGCAAGCTGCTTAAGCGCCTTTTCCATCTCTTGATCACGTACAGATTCAGCTTGGCTTCGGAAGGTAGTCAACAGATCGACTGCATCTAAAGAGCGCAATTGGCGCATAAAATCATGTGCGCCAGTTTCAATAATTTCTTCTGCTTGTCTAGCCGCATTTTCTCGGCTCCGCTGATTCTCTTCTATAACCTCTTTGAGATCATCAACAGTATATAAATAAACATCATCTAGCTCTGCTACTTGAGCTTCGATATCACGTGGTACAGCGATATCGACCATAAATATGGGACGATGCTTACGCTTTTTAAGTGCAGTTTCCACCGCCCCCTTACCGAGTATTGGTAACTGGCTTGCCGTAGAGGCTATAACAATATCAGCATTACTCAGCGCATCTGGGATATCGCCGAGCAAGATCGCTTTGCCATCAAACTCTTCCGCCAAAGACAATGCTCGACTCAGGGTTCTATTGGCTACCGTAATATCTTTCACGCCCGCTTGAGACAGATGACGAGCAACTAACTCTATCGTTTCACCTGCGCCAACTAAAAGCGCTTTGCTTCGATTCAAATCAGCAAAAATGTGCTGCGCCAAACTAACTGCTGCAAAGGCGACAGACACCGGGTTTTCACCAATGGCTGTATCTGTTCGAACTTGCTTAGCAACCGAAAAAGTCTGCTGAAACAAACGTCCCAGCTCAGCACCCACGTGGCCATACTCTTGCGATAAGCTATAAGCAGATTTTAACTGGCCTAATATCTGAGGTTCACCTAACACCAAAGAATCTAAACCACTCGCAACACGCATCATATGACGTGCAGCTTCCTCGTCCCAATAAGCATAAGAACACTTTTGCAGTTCATCTGGATCTAGCTGATGATACTCACCTAACCATTCAAGTAGCGCTCTAGTGCCCTCTATTCCAGACGAACAATACAGTTCTGTGCGATTGCAGGTAGAAAGAATTGCAATCTCTTTTAAATCAGCAAAGTCACGTGCAGCCAGCATCGCTTCCGATAACAGTTCAGGCGCAAACGCTACACGTTCACGCACCTCCACCGGGGCTGTTTTATGATTGATGCCTAATGCTAATAAAGCCATTCTTTCCGCCACTACTACCTACTGACACTAAATATGCAATTACCCTAAGCCAGCACACTCTGACCCAAATAAGCGCGCTATGATACAACGCTTTGCATCAAAGGTTAAAACACCGCACAACAATTATGGGAACTTATCGCAAGAAACAAGCCCTTAATAGTAGTTAAAACCTACTCAAGTAGCTGACAAGCGGCTCTTTATTCAACTATAGTGACCAAACTAACCTAGGGATGGCAGAGACATTTGTGCGTTTTTTCATGAATAAATTTCTTATATTTTTTGTAATCACTCTTTCCTTGCTGCAAGGCTGCCAAAGCACTCCTCCGCAAAAGCAGGCCGCCGTCGTTGAACCTATTCCCTATCTAGCAGGCGAGTTCAACCAAGAATCGCTATATGACCTAATGCTTGCTGAGATAGCTGGCCAACGCCGCTTATTTCCCGTTGCACTTGAAAACTATCTGGTACAAGCCAAGAAAACACGTGATCCAGGGGTCGCAGAGAGAGCAACTCGTATTGCGCAATATTTACGTGATTCAGACAAAATTATAGTGACCGCACGTTTATGGAGAGATATCGCACCTGAAAACCCTGAGCCTTACCAGATAGAAGCAAATATGCTCCTCCATAAGGGCGAATACGAAGCAGCACTACCATTAATAGAAAAAGCGTTAGAGTACGATGTACTTAGAACCCTTGCTTTAATTCGGGGTCAAAGTGAGAAAATCCAGCCTCGCGTTATCAATGGTTATATATCGATGCTAGAGGAGCATCGCAAAAACAATAAACCGCGCTCAGATTTAGAATTAACCTTAGCATTGCTTTACAAAGCGTCTGCCAATAGCAAACAATCTCTTATCGCTTTTAACCGCGCCTTATCCATCGATCCAGAGAACCCAGAAGCCCTTGTCCAAAAAGCGGAGTTACTTCGAGCAGAAAAAGATCTAAAAGGCGCCCTATCACTCATTCAATCTGCTTTTGAACAACAACCAGAAAACAGACAGCTTCACATTCTTTATACACAACTACTGTTTCAAACCAATCAATCGAAAAAAGCGGCATTAGAAGCCAATAGACTGCTAGAAAAAAATCTTACCGATCACCAACTGACATACTATCTTGCCCTGCTAATGCTTGAAAACGAGCAGCTAGACAACGCTAAGAAAGCTCTTTTGCACCTATTGGAACTAAAAGAAGAAGATAGTTCACCGTACTTTTACCTCGGTCATATCGCCCAAGCTCAAAAAGACAGTAAAACTGCAATCGAACACTATAGTGCGGTAAAAAATGGCCCTAATGTACTGCAAGCCCTCTCTCGAGCGTTAGGGATACTCAATACGCCAGAAAACAAAGAACAAGCTCAGCAAATACTCAACGACGCTAAAGCATCAATGCCATCAATCGCTTCAAAAATTTATACATTAGAGGCGGAATGGTTAAACCTGCACAACTTCGGTGATGAGGCATTCACTGTTTTGGATGATGCTATTGTCCTTTTCCCCTCCGATACTGCATTACTCTACACAAGAGCGATGATGATCGAATCTGTGGATTTTCCGCAGGCAGAGAGAGATCTAAGAAAAGTATTAACGATCGAACCTGACAACCCAACGGTTCAAAATGCCCTAGGATATACTTTACTCCTTCACACCGAGCGCTATGAAGAAGCATACAATTTAATTGAATCCGCACTCAAAAGTGAACCAGAAGACCCAGCCATTTTAGATTCAATGGGCTGGGTATTGCATAAAATGGGACGTTCTCAAGATGCGCTCCCTTATCTCGAAAAGGCGCATGCTCTCTATTCAGACCCTGAAGTATCTAGCCACTTAATTCAGGTGTATTGGGCAATCAACGAACAAAACAAGGCGCAGCAACTCCTCAAAAACAGTCAAAAAGAAAACCCAGACAACCCTTATTTAAAAGAAGCTTCTCAAATTATTAACGCGAACTAATTCATGTATAAAAATTTAATTATCGCTATAGCTTGCTTATATTTAGCCGGCTGTAGTTTTCAAGGCGTTAAACCTCCGTCTAAAGAGACCAACAACATCTCTTGGGAAGAACAACAAGCACTCTTAAAAAATTATATACGCTGGGAGCTAAGCGGAAAGGTAGGAATTCGAACGCCTCAAGACAGTCAATCAGCCAGCCTCACTTGGCTCCAAACCGACACACAATACCAGATTGATATCCATGGTCCATGGGGACAAGGCGGCGCCTCAATTATTGGTGAGCAAGGGGAAGTAACAGTCAATGTTTCAGGGGGCAAGCAATTCAAAGGCTCTGACCCAGAGCTGATTCTGTACAAAGAACTGGGCTGGCAGCTTCCCATCAACGATATTTATTGGTGGATTAGAGGCTTACCATCACCTACAGCGACCTACGAGCATCAATTAGAGAATAATCGCCTCAAAAATCTCAAACAACGCGGCTGGGATATACAATATTTACGCTATAACTCACTATCGCCAGCACTCCCTAACAAGCTTCGTTTCATTAGAGATGACCTAACCATTACGGTTGTTGTGAGCAACTGGATAAAACGATAAACAACTACCGACTTATCGCTTTATAAGTTTGACATTAAAAAGCCAATCCTAGATAATCTGCGCCTCTTTCAATGGGAGGCCGGACCTCCAGGAGAAATGTTGGGGTATCGCCAAGCGGTAAGGCACTGGTTTCTGATACCAGTATGCGGAGGTTCGAATCCTCCTACCCCAGCCAAATGCCTATGAACGGTTCCCAATCTATAGATTCCGAACAAATTACAATCGAAAAGGTGCACGCCGTGTCCAAGATGATGGTCTTCACCGGCAATGCTAACCCGGAACTTGCGCGAAAAGTAGTTGATCGCCTTGATATCCCTATGGGTAAAGCAAATGTTGGTCGTTTTAGTGATGGCGAAGTAAGCGTTGAGATTCAAGAGAACGTACGTGGTAAAGACGTTTTCATTATACAGTCTACCTGCGCGCCAACTAACGACAATCTAATGGAATTGATTGTACTGGCAGATGCTCTTCGCCGTGCATCAGCTTCACGTATTACCGCGGTAGTTCCCTACTTCGGCTACGCACGTCAGGATAGACGTCCACGTTCTGCCCGCGTACCAATTACAGCAAAAGTAGTTGCTGACATGATGGACGCTATTGGCATTGACCGCGTTTTAACGGTTGATCTACATGCTGACCAGATCCAAGGGTTTTTCAGCGTTCCTGTAGATAACGTTTACGGCTCTCCAGTGCTTCTTGACGACATCGTTGACCAGGAATATGACAACATCTTAGTTGTATCTCCCGATGTAGGCGGCGTTGTACGAGCACGCGCTGTAGCCAAGCAACTCGATTGTGATCTAGCGATCATCGACAAACGTCGTGAGCGCGCTAACGAATCACAAGTTATGAATATTATTGGCGATGTTGAAGGCCGCACTTGTGTCTTAGTTGATGACATGTGTGACACAGCAGGCACTCTGTGCAAAGCAGCAAAAGCGCTTAAAGCAAATGGTGCGGCGCGTGTCGTAGCTTATGCTACTCATGCTGTACTGTCAGGCCCAGCTGTAAGCAACATCACGAATTCAGATCTAGACGAATTTGTTGTTACCGACACAATTCCTCTTTCTGAAGCAGCTGCAGGCTGCAATAAAATTCGTCAGCTTACACTGGCACCGCTTCTTGCTGAAGCCGTTCGCCGTGTATGCAATGAAGAATCTATCAGCGCGATGTTCCGTTAGGAGCATTAACTGATAACGTGCTCATCTTAAACCATGAGCTTAATTGCCCACTCTAAGGGCTAAATACTGCAAAACCTGGTCGCAAGGTTTTGCAGTTTGTTTATTTAAAGGTATTAAAATGTCTAACTTTGAAGTAAATGCAGTTGCACGTAACGATGAAGGGAAAGGTGCGAGCCGCCGCCTACGTCGCGAAGGTCTTGTTCCAGGTATCATTTACGGTGGTGACAAGCGCAAAAAACCAACGTCTGTATCTCTACCAAACAACGAGCTGATCAAGCTACTTGCTGATGACGCTTTCTACTCTTCTATCCTGACGCTTAAGCTTGACGGTAAAGAAGAGCAAGTAATTCTGAAAGATCTACAGCGTCACCCAGCTAAGCCAGTTGTATTACACGCTGACTTCCTACGTGTAACCAAATCCAACAAGATTACTATTACAGTTCCTGTTGCATTTGAAAACTTTGAAACTTCTCCTGCTTCAAAAGCAGCTTGCAAATTCGCAGCTGAGAAGAACACTGTAGAAGTAATCTGCCTACCTGCTAACCTGCCAGAAAAATTGGTTGTTGACCTAGCAGCATGCGATTCTGACCAAGTTCTTCACTTGTCTGACATCACTCTTCCTGAAGGTGTTGAGATTCTATCTCTACGCCGTGGCGGTGATCACGACCAAGGTATCGGTTACGTGTACGCGCCTCGCGGCAGCAAGTAATTAACCGGTAAACATCAGCATGAAAGACAAGATTCAGCTAATTGTCGGTCTGGGTAACCCAGGTGATAAATATGCAAAAACTCGTCATAACGCTGGTGCTGAGTTTGTCGAGCAGCTTGCTGCTCGACATCTCTCCCCCTTAAAGCCCGAGAAGAAATATCACGGTCTTTATTCTAAAGCACAGATTAATGGTTCAGTTGTCCACCTTCTTATTCCGACAACATTTATGAACCTTAGCGGTCAGTCAGTCGCCGCGCTTGCCAACTTTTTCAAAATTCCTCCTGAATCTATTTTAGTCGCTCATGATGAGCTTGATCTACCCCCTGGCGTCGCACGCTTTAAATTGGGTGGAGGACATGGTGGTCATAACGGTTTACGTGACATCATCAGCAAACTTGGCAACAACAAGAATTTTTACCGCTTGCGCCTTGGCATCGGCCACCCCGGTGATAGTAGCCAGGTAAGCGGTTTTGTTTTAAACAAAGCTCCAGCAAAAGAACGCGATGTAACGCTTGCAGCAATAGATGAAGCCGAACGCTATCTAGAGCTAGCCATCAATGGTGACTGGGCGAAAGCGATGAACCAGTTACATAGTTTCTCAGCCAGCTAGTTTCAATACACAGGAATCGATCATGGGTTTTAAATGCGGTATCGTTGGTCTGCCTAACGTAGGTAAATCCACACTTTTTAATGCGTTAACCAAAAACGGCATTGCCGCCGAAAACTTCCCATTCTGCACAATAGAGCCAAATGCTGGCACTGTTGCAATGCCAGATCCTCGTCTCGACAAGCTTGAAGCGATTGTAGACCCAGAGCGCGTTGTTCCAACGACAATGGAATTTGTTGATATTGCCGGTTTAGTTGCAGGCGCATCAAAAGGCGAAGGCTTAGGTAACAAGTTCTTAGCTAACATCAGAGAGACGGATGCGATTGCTCACGTTGTTCGATGCTTTGAAGACGAAAATGTTATTCATGTTGCCAATCGTATTGACCCTCTAGCTGATATTGAAATTATCAACCTTGAACTTGCCCTTGCTGATTTAGACTCTGCAGAGAAACAGCTGCAGCGTTTACAAAAAGCAGCCAAAGGCGGTGATAAAGAAGCGGTAGCTCAAAAAGGTATGCTAGAACGCCTTATTCCTCATCTAGAAGAAGGCAAGCCAGTTCGCGGCTTAGATCTTGATAAAGATGAAATGGCGATAGTGAAAGGCTTCCATATGCTTACCGTTAAGCCAACCATGTACATTGCCAACGTCGACGAAGATGGTTTTGATGACAACCCGCACCTAGATCTTGTTCGTGAACTCGCTGCATCTGAAAATGCAGGCGTAGTCGTTGTCTGCAACAAACTAGAAGCTGAAATTTCAGAGCTTGATGATGACGAACGCGATGAATTTCTTGCCGATCTAGGCATGGAAGAGCCAGGCTTAGATCGCGTTATCCGTGAAGGCTACAACCTACTCGGTTTACAAACGTACTTTACTGCTGGCGTAAAAGAAGTTCGGGCATGGACAGTAAAAGTTGGCGCTACCGCTCCCCAAGCAGCGGGCGTCATCCACACAGACTTCGAGAAAGGCTTTATCCGCGCAGAAGTGGTGAGCTATGAGCACTTTATTGAATTCAATGGCGAAAACGGCGCCAAGGATGCAGGAAAGTGGCGCTTAGAAGGCAAAGATTACATTGTACAAGATGGCGATGTAGTGCATTTTCGCTTCAACGTCTGAGCAAAAAACAACCAAAAAAAACCGGCATTTATTGTCGGTTTTTTTTTATTAATTTTTTTATAATTTTTCTCGTCTAAAGTGTTGACACAAAAACGTAAAAAGAGAATAATGCGCGCCTCTGAAGCGTTGGCAATATAGCTCAGTTGGTTAGAGCATCGCATTCATAATGCGAGGGTCGCAGGTTCGAGTCCCGCTATTGCCACCATTCTTCAGATATTGCTGGGGTATAGCCAAGCGGTAAGGCAACGGGTTTTGATCTCGTCATGCGGAGGTTCGAATCCTCCTACCCCAGCCACTAATTAACGTTAGTGTCGTGAGTTAATCAGAGTAAGCTTACTCTTCCGATTAACGTAGCATCTTTAGGATGCTAAGCAGCTCTTATCTAGACCTGCATTCGAAGATACACAAACACCTTATATGACGGTTTTCTCTTAGTGAATAATTCTTCATATAGGCCTGTAGCATTTTTCAAATGCACATACATTTGTTGGGGTATAGCCAAGCGGTAAGGCAACGGGTTTTGATCTCGTCATGCGGAGGTTCGAATCCTCCTACCCCAGCCACTCCTCTGATTTAAACACCTTAAAACTCTTCTATACTTCTATTTCTTATCTTTCTCTTTTGATTTGACCAAGAGCACTGACACAAGCACATAAACCAGATAATATTTAACTCCACTAATGTAAAAAATACATAAGTTGCTTTGACAGGCTTTCAAGGAATTAGATATCAGGAGCTGATGCCCATATGTCTCAAGTAATAGAAGTTGACGGCCAAGCTTTGCTTGAAAAATATGGCAATGGTGCTCCGCGTAAACAACGGTTAAGAAAAAATGTTCAGCTGCTTTTCTTAGGATTATCAGCGGAAGAAACCGCCCCCCTAATCACTTTGCTTAGAACCTCACGTATCTCCCCCAGAGGCAAACAGGTCAATACTGAGCAAGAGTTCTTAGACGCGCTGAGCGAGCGCTCTTGGGACTTAGTACTTTGCACTATAGACAGAGGTGAATTCACATCTAAACAAGCGATAAGCCATCTGAAGCGGCTTGACAAAGATATACCGGTTATTCAAATCATCCCTAGCTCTGATAGCCATCTACTTCTACAAGGCCTTAAAAACCATATACAAGCCGTTGTACCCTTGGATGAAAAAGAACTCGTCCTAATTAATATCCGACGTGAACTCGATCATTTAGATTATCGCAGACGTCTACGTATTGCTGAAGCATCACTCGCCGAAGCTGAAAAACGCTCTCAACAATTGATGCAAAGCTCCAAAAACGCCATCACGTGCTGCGAAGATGGCAAGCTGGTCTTTATTAACGATAGCTTTCTTGACCTTTTTGGCTTTGAAAGTAAAGAACAGGTTCTAGGAAAAGCGCTATCCGATTTCTTCGTATTCGAAGATAGAAATGAGCTAACAGAACAACTTAATGCACTTCACTCTGAGCATCTAAGCGAACTTTTACTGCAATTAAGCGCTCAACGAAGCGACCGATCAGAGTTCACAGCGAACATAGAACTGTCACCTATTGATCTCAACGGCTCTGATGGCGTACGTGCACTGTTTAGAGTTGACGACCATCATGTGGGTCACCTTTTAAATGAAGACCTCGATTACATATCCGGCTTATTTAATAAAACCCATCTACAAAAACAACTAGAACAAATCACACAAAAAGCATTACGCGGCGGTAATGACTGCTCTTTAATCTATATAGAGCTGGATCAGCTCGAACAAGTCCGCGCAAAACTAGGCCACGAAGGCAGCGACCAGCTTGTAAGAGAGATCTCAATTCTCTTACGCAAAACAGTTAATAAAGCTCATCTGCTCACCCACCCTGAAGAAAACGCTTTCGTCATTGTCTTCAAAGATCCGAATGTTGAAAAAGCACAGCAATTTGCTGAGAAACTATGTGCATCGATAGCAAAAACCACCTCGACTACAGCCGGTATGGAAGTGCAATCTACATGCTCTGTAGGCATCACTGTCATCAACGATAGCACCCCTCCGCAAGATGAACTATTAAGTCGAGCGAAATCGGCAATATCTACACTCAGAGAAGAAACAAACGGTGGTAATGGCGTAAAACTTCATATCCCTGAAGCCGCTATCAATGAGGAGCAAGAGGATGAGTTCGAAGAGATACATCGCCTCATTGAACAGAAAGAGTTCAAACTCCTCTATCAGCCAGTTGTTAACCTCATTTCAGAAGATCACTCTCAGCAGCACTACGAAGTGCTATTAAGGTTATTGAACGATGACCAAGGCGAACTCTCCCCTAATGAGTTTATGAGCGCTATCGGCGATGCTGAAACAGCACTTAAAGTCGACCGCTGGGTTATCGAGCAAAGTTTAAAGCAGTTAAAACGCACCTTAAATGACAAGATAAAAAATACATTATTTATCAATATCTCTGCGCACGCGCTTAGCGATACTAAATTACTCACTTGGCTATCGGGTGTTTTACGCAAGAACAAGATTCCAGCAGAACGCTTAGTTTTCCAAATCAGCGAATCTGACATCGCAATTTCGCCACGCCAAGCGCAAGCATTTACCGAGAAGCTACATAAAATTCATTGCCGTGTTTGCATCAAACATTTTGGCAGTGCTCCCAATTCAGACCAAGTGTTAGCGATGGTTCGCTCCAATTACGTCAAACTGGATGGCTCATATATACAAGAGCTAGGAAAGAACCCCGAGCAAGACGAACAGTTTTATAGCCTAATCCAGCAACTTGCGAGCTTAGATAAAATCACAATTGCCCCCTTAGTTGAAAACACAAAAGCGATGGCATCATTGTGGAAAGCTGGGGTGGATTACGTACAAGGCTTTTACTTACAGCCACCGAAAGAAAATATGGATTACGATTTTTTCGCTGAATAGTCTTTCAGTTGAATACAAAAAGGCCAGCTTATTAAGCTGGCCTTTTTGTATTAAATAAACGGGCTCCAACCAAATTAACGGTTAAGATCGCTTAAGGTGTCTCGATCTCTAAAACCAATTAAATAAAGAATACCATCTAACCCTAATGTTGAAATTGCTTGTTTAGCGCTTTCTCGAACAAGCGGCTTAGCCCGAAAAGCTATACCGAGGCCGGCAATTGATAACATAGGAAGGTCATTCGCTCCATCACCTACCGCAATCGTTTGCTCTAAACGAATACCCTCTTTTTCAGCTATCTCACGTAGCAGTTCAGCTTTACGCTCACCATTAACCACCACGCCTTTTACTTTACCTGTGACTTTGCCTTCGTCATCAATATCCAGATCATTTGCGTAAACATAGTCAAAACCTAATTTCTTTTGAAGATGCGATGCAAAGTAATTAAATCCACCGGATAGAATGGCTGTTTTAAATCCTAGTGCTTTTAGATTTGAGACTAATTGCTCAGCCCCTTCGGTCATAGGTAAACGTTCAGCAACATCATCTAAAACGGAAACATCTAACCCCTTCAGAAGTGCCATACGGCGACGGAAGCTCTCATTAAAATCGATCTCACCGCGCATCGCTGCTTCAGTAATTTCCGATACTTGCTCACCTACACCGGCTTCTTTTGCTAGCTCATCAATCACTTCTGCTTCGATAAGGGTCGAATCCATATCGAACACCACTAAGCGACGATTTCTACGATAAATATTGTCTTCCTGAAAAGCGATATCAACATCAAGATCACTTGCCGCCTTTAGGAATTCTGCACGAAGCGCTGCTGTGTCAGATGGTGCCCCACGAACCGAAAACTCAACACACGCCTTTGTTTGGTTGGTAGTATCATCAAGACTAATACGACCGGAAAGACGATTAATATTATCGATATTTAAGCTATGGTTAGCAGCAATTTCAGCTACACGCGCTATATGTGCGGAGCTTAGTTTACGTGAGAGCAGTGTAATGATATGCCTAGACTTACCTTGGCCATCAACCCAGCTTTCATAGTTATCCTCTTCTACCGGTTGAAAGCGAATATTCATATTAAGCTCATGCGCTTTAAATAAAATATCGCGTAACAAAGGGGATGATTCCGCAGCTTTAGGGACCTCTATTAAAATACCTAGCGACAACGTATCGTGAATTACTGCCTGCCCAATATCCAAAATATTGATCTGATATTGTGCAAGAATAGTCGTTATTGCAGATGTCACTCCGGGCTTATCTTCACCCGAAATATTGAGCAAAATAATCTCTTTCATTAAAGCAGTTCCAGTGGAATCTCGTATTCGTGTAATTATAACAAAGTGGCCTAATCCGGCCTATAGAATCATTCCGTAATAGGCTTAAACTGAATTCTACACTTTAGCCCTGCGGGTAAAGCTCGCCCTTTATTGGGTAGTAATATCCTGACGGCAAAAGTACTACTGGCGGCATCAATCAATGGATCCACCAAATGTACCTTGCCATCATAGCCTTGGCTTAACGCACCCTCAGGGTATAAAGTAACCGCCATCCCTTTATCTATCTGCCCATAAAACTCTGAACGCATCACTACTTCAGCATGCAGGGGATCTAATGAAACAATCTTCATAAAGGGCTCTTCATCAACCAACTCACCTGGCTCAAGGTACCGCTCTACCACTACACCTGAAATTGGACTTTTTGTCTCGCGTTGCTTTAAACGCACATACGATTCGCGTGCCAGCAGCTCTGCCAAACGCTGCTCTGTCAGCATCTCATCTCGCTCATGATCAGATAACAGGCCTTTGTTATACAACACCTCATTACGTTTTACTTTACGTTTAGCAAATTCAACTTTGGCTCTTGCCGTTTCCAGAGCCGCTCGTTCAACACGGGAGCTAAGTGAAATCAGCACTTGCCCTTTCTTAACTCTATCCCCTCGCTGCACTGTTACCTTTTCTAATACGCCGGTCACCTCACTGCTAAGCTCAACCTCCTTGCTAGGCTCCAATAAGCAGCTTAATGCTCCGTCATCAAACACAGAATATTCTAATGCAGGC
>Ga0193963_1001108_pt1 | contig 13663 bp, 10 predicted proteins | sample FB_6_MG_FD_140359 | JGI IMG/M metagenome (GOLD analysis project Ga0193963, IMG submission 140359) | Microbial mat bacterial communities from the Broadkill River, Lewes, Delaware, United States - FB_6_MG | ecosystem: Environmental > Aquatic > Freshwater > River > Microbial mats | place: USA...
GAAAATGTTTAGCACATTTATAATATCTTTCAAGTACATTATCCATACTCCCTTTATAGTATTTAATATTTAACTTATTACATAATTCTATAATGGGTAGAGAGGTATTGTCCTCTGTAGTAGCAATGACAATATTGTCTTTATATTTCGATAGTCTTTGGATGAAAACTTCCAAAACACTTTGTTTTTCAAATAAAGGTAACATAACTTTATTTGGCAATCTTGTTGATGTCATTCTTGCTTGAATGATAAATAATAATTTACTCAAGATATATATCCATACTTTTTCATGTAAGGAAAAGTGATAGTCGTTATTTTTTGATAATCATCTTTATTTAAGGAGTAATCAATTTGTAGTTCAATTTTATTGTTATTGTTATTTTTCCATATTTCCCAAGAATGACTTATTGTATTTAGTTCAGTATTGTAATTTTCCAGTAAATTCGTATCTGTTTTAAAGTTAATAAATGACTCAAGTTCTTGTACTATCCTAGTATGGTTTTTAGCAAGATCTTCATATTTAATCAGTTTAATTTGATTTGGATACAGATATTTAAAATTTTCATATGCAACTATTGCATTTATCCAATATTGTGATAAAAGTTCTAAAGAACGCATTTTATCATGTGGCAGTTTTCTTTTTCTAGAATAGATAGCATTAATTGGATTACGCAGAATAAATAAAAATTTTGCCTTGGGATAATAGTATTTAATTATATCAATCATATAGATATGATTGGGTGTTTTTTCAATCCAAACTTGTTTACTATTATTAATATAATGTTTAACAATAGACTCAAAAAGCTTTTTAAGATTAACATGGTTATTTTGATATAAAGTTTTATATACGATAGTATCTTTCCATTCATTAATAAATTTTATATTCTTTTGTAAAATTTCATTAATACAATCCTTATTGACTATATTATCGTTGTTATCTGTATGTATACTAGATATAAGAGTGGAAAAAAAATGTGTTTCTGGAAAACTAATAAAATCCTTTTGTGTTGAAAGAAGTGCCTGTAAAAGGGTAGTACCCGACCGTGGATAACCTACAATAAATATTGGTTCTTGAGATATACTTTTCATTTATTGTAACTCAAATAGAGATTTGTATTTTTCAAAATCAAAATTCTTTTCTTTATCAACAAGATGTATAAATAAATCTAATGCTAAATCTTGATTCATTAAAGCTTCTTTGACTATATTTATATCTATATGTGGATATGGGAGTTCGTGATTTAGAAATTTAACATATACTTCTCTACAAAAAAAGTCAAAATAGATATATTTTAATAAAGTATTTTTTTTGTTTTGTTGATTTTGATGTAACAATGGAATATTTTGGAATAATTCAAAATATTCTTCTTTAGTTTTTGTTACATTAGGGAATAGCCCCTCAATAATATAGGAATTACCTCCTGCAATTACTGGTATGTCTTGATACATAGCTTCCATAAATAGTGTCCCATTATACACAACAACTAAATCTAAGTAATCGAAAAGTGAGTATGAGGATATAGAACTGTCATTTTTAATAATTAAAAAGTTTTCGTCAATAAGGTCTGCGACATAATCAATAGATGATTTGGCTACATTCCACTTAAGTTCATTTGGATGTGCTTTAATTATAATAAAGAAATTATTTTCTTTTAGAAATTTAATTGTATTTATAAACCATTCTTCTATGGAAACAAAAGAACTATTATATTCTTCCCATGTTGCATCCTGAAATATATTAGGGAAAACAGCTACTATTTTTTTGCCTTTTGCTTTTACTCCTTTTAATATATTTTTAGTTTGTTTTATTTCTTCTGTATTTGTAAATAGAAATCTTTTTTCAAAATATTTGGAGATAGTTTCTTTTTTGGATGAATCTATGATCAAAGTTTTCATGATTTTTTTCATTACATGACCCGTGTCAATTTTAGAAAATATTTCTATTCCATTTGACTTATATCCACACATTGGTAAACCGATAGAAACATTTGTAATATTTTTATTTGTTAAATACTTATAAAAACTAGAGAAAGAGTATTTATTCATATGTGCAAGAGTAATAAATGCAATTGGCATCCACTTCCTATAACATTCTTTGGCTAAAACATCTCCTATTATGAGATTGTTGATTGAGCTTAATTCATATTTTGAATTAGTTTTATTTTCACCAAAGTATCTGAATACAGAATATCGAAGATTTGTTTTATTTTCATGAATTATTTCATTTTTATCAGACTCACTAATTGAAAGTTTTTCTTCAGATAAAAGTCTGCTATAAGGAATAAATATGTTATCATCTAATTCACAGAAGGTATTTGCACACATTATACTTCGTTTTTTTAGTTGATCAATGGATATATCATCATTTGCATTAACCATGTCAATATGTTCTAAGAAACCATCATCAATTAATATTTTTACGCAGTAATTATGCTTTTGGAGATATTTTGCTAAAACAAGAAAAATGTTAAAAAGTTTAAGTGTCCAGATTTGAGTAGCATTAATAACGACTATTTTATTATTAGTAGAAGGTTCTTCAATTTTTAAAGATATCTCTACAAAGTCCTTTTTGATCTTTTCTATAGTATTTTGAAAAATTAAATCATTAACCAACGGTACTTCCTATCTTCTTATTTTAAAGGGATAGTACCATTTTTTTACTTAGTGACCTCTTCATATTCTGTTATTTGTATTTTAAAATCTAAGGTATCAAAAATAAACTTATCTTTTTTTTCATCGGAATTATTCATAAGTATTATGGCTTTCCAAGCTATGTATTTTATGCCATTATTATCAAAAAAATATGCACCTGGATAAGGTTTTGTTAATGCTCGAATAAAGTTGTATATATCTAAAGCGGAACGATTAAAGTCTATTTCTCCATCTTCAGGGGTACGTTTGGGATAAGAAGGATAACTTTTTGATGGATTATGAATTCTTGGAGCTGTTTGTGTAAGTATAAAAGGAAGATACTGTTTAATAAGTTCTTGACCAGCTTTCGCAGACTTTTTATAGATTGTATTACAATCATCATTCATAAGAATAGGGAATGATTTTTGTGCAATTATATCTCCATCATCAGCATTGGGTGTTAAATAGAACATTGTGATACCAGTTTCTTTTTCACCCATAATAATTGCCCAGTTCACAGGAGCTCTCCCTCTATACTTTGGTAATAGTGATGAGTGAAATCCAATTGTACCTAATCTAGGTATATTTAATATTTCTTCACATATTAATCTTTGCCATCCACACACTATTATCAAATCTGGCATTGCTAATTTTATCAAAGATATTATCTCTTTAGTATTTGTATTTCCTGCTCTTACGATAGAGGAATTATTTTTTTCTGCAAGCGGTTCAAAATTAATGAAACCACTAGTTGTTGTTTCTCGTGAAAAAGGTAATGTAATTATTGTATCAACATCTGCAACTTGATAAATTGTTTCTAAAACAGAGTATCCAATTTCTACGGAACCAATAAAAAATATTTTGTTCTTATTCATTATTGTAAATCTCCTTTCTCTTCTATAATTTTCCCTTGATTGGTTTTTAGACTTTCATTAATATATTTAATATTAATATATTTATTAAGAGTTGTATTTGTATTAATATATAAGTCTTTTAATATTTTCATATATGCAATATCTCCAGCATGAAAACAGTCTCTAAATTCATCTTGAATGATTTTTATTTTTTTTGGATTCAAGTAATCAAAAAATTCAAATTTATTTTGAGTTCTCATCAACTCTACAAATTGAGGTATATAGGAATAATCATCACCAATCATGAGTCTATTAAATATTTTGTCTGATATTGGTGTTGATAAAACAGTTATTTCAACATTGTTTTTTTTACAGTAGTCAATAATATTAAAAAAAATATTTATTTTTTCTTTATCAAGAGTTGTACTCTTCTCAAAGTGAAAAAAGCTATTTTCAATATACTGTTCACATTTTATATCTTTTTGCGATGAGTTTAAGGGAAAATCTAATATTGATCCTGCATGTAAATAGTAACCATCACTAAAAAAACCTTCTGAGTTTGATTTTGCCCTTAATCCTATTGTATTTGCATTAGAATTTTTGGTATATTTTTTATTGTGTAATAAATCTTCGATAATAACGTCTGTAATCAAACTATCATGGTAATATTCATAAAATTTATTAATAGAGTCATAATCAAAGTGATCATTTTCATTTAATAATGGTAAATGCTCTATTTCACTAAATGTTTTATTATTAAACCACCAAAATTCAATACATAAAACTATATGTTTTGGACGATGACTTAAAAATAAATCTTTTAAAAACTGATAACCATGTTGCATAGATTGCATTACGAGAGAAGCATTATAAAAGCTATGATTAAAATACTTTTCCTGAAAGGGACAAGATCGAGATGAACCCATAATTAAAATATCAGGTTTGACGTATTTTGCTCTATTTAGTTTATATCCATAAGTATTGAATTGATGTTTTTTTAGTATAGGACCATAAATGGTATTTTGTATTTTATTTTGTTTTTGAACTATTTCTTGATAAGATAAGAATTCTCCTGTTTTTTCAATAACTTTGAGAATGAAGTCCAGTATGTTTTCTTCTGTTAAATTATATTTTAACGATAAAGGACTTTTTAGTAGTTTTTCTTTACCCTGTTCTCCTTTATGGCTTTTACTCATGATATATTTTCGAATTAGCTTAGATTCATTGATAAATGTACGAATAATTATTTTTCCTTCGTATTTTATAGTCATATTGTATAAGTCAAGTAATAATTTATTATAAAATATATCATAGTCAACACTGTACTGTTGTGTATTAAAATGAATAATTATTTTATTTTTTAGTAAATTAATAGATACTAAGGACTTTTCAATAAGGATGAAATCTATATTTACAATATCTTTTTTTTGCACAACTGTTATATGATTTATTTCATAATTCATAATATTTGAATCAAAAAATCTATTTAAAAGAAAAAGTAATGGTATTTTATTTAGTCCATGTTCCCCTTTGGGACTAAAAATCCAAGCAAAAAAAGAAGCGTGATCCTCAATATTATTATTTAGATTAAAACAAATTTTATCTAACAGGTTATTTGAATAGTGCACTTATAAAGATACTTTTCGTATGAGTTTAAATGGTTCAGCATATTCAAGTCCAGTAACCAATCCCCAATAGTTTGAATGTGCCTTTAAAGCCTTAGGACTTCTTGGATGAGGGTATTTTCTACATTCACTCTTATAACATTTCATAGCTTTTATTTTATATTTTAATTCATCTTTTATATCAATAAATGTATTTGGAATAAAGTTTTTTTCTCCTTCAATACAGTTCCATTCAGTTGAAGATGGTACATTATAACTATAGAGTTCTTTTACAAGTTGGCCTACAATTGGTCGAGTAGCAGTAAACGTTGCCTCAGCTATAAGTTGATGATCCTTATTTAGGTCACCTATATGATGTGTAAATACTCTTGTTATTTGAAGTTTATTTATATATTTTTCAATAAGTTTAGTAATTTCTAAAATAGGGATTATATCCATTTGTTGATTTGGTAGATTTTCAAAGAATATTTTTTTAGTCCCTATAATTCTATTTGCTTCAACTGCATTATTTTTGAGAGTATTTTCCATAGCCTTTTCATATCGTGTTTCCGCGCCACTAGATAAAATTAATACAAAAAAGTCCTCTTCTTTAGATAGTTTTTTTATCATCCCACCACAACCAAGAATCTCATCATCTGGATGGGCCGCAATAATTAGGTTCGTTAAGCGTTTCATGTTAGGGCTTTTTCATTATTATCATTCTGTCAGTTACTACAAAGTCAACATTATTCTTATTTAGGGATTCTAACGCATCTATTGGTGTGCAGACAATTGGTTCTTCATGATTATTAAAACTAGTATTAACAAGGTTCGGAATGCCTGTTTTTTTAAAATAAAAATTTAATATTTTATAATAAAGTTCATTTGAATTTTCTTCTGAGATAATCTGAGGTCTTGCTGTATTATCGACATGGACAACGGCAGGGCTAATCTCTTGCATTTTTTCTGTACAATCATAACATGTAGTCATATAGTTTGTATTAATATCTGTATCAAAATCTACATACATATTTGAAGCTTCTGTTTTTAAAGTAACAGGAGCAAAAGGCATAAACTCTGTTCTATTTAATCGTTTATTTATTGTATCATTAACTATTTTATTTTTAGTTTCAAACATAATACTTCTAGATCCTAAAGATCTAGGTCCATATTCCATACGCGCAGTAAATACTCCTGCTATTTTTCCTTTTGTAATTAGTTCTACAGCTTCCTTTGCACATGAATCAATATTTTGAAAATTAATTACATTGTATTTAGTTAAATCAAAATCAGAAAAAGAATACTCTGGTCCTAGTAAAACATTTTTAAATTTAAAGGTGTGTATGTTTTTCTCTACCGCTTTTGCAATTGCTGCACCAAAACCAATACCCCCATCACCCATCTCAGGAAAAATGTAATAATCATTTAGATTGCAGTTTTCTCTTATTCGTTGATTTAGTTTTACATTTCCAAATGTTCCTCCAGCTAAACACAAATTAGTATTTACAGGAACATATTTCTTTATTATATTAATAGTGATTTCTTCTAAAAGAAACTGTGCTGCAAACGCAACATCTTCTTTGCTTATGTTATTTTCTTCAATAAATTCTTTAATATATATATCATGATTATTCAAAAATGGTACGTATTTACTAGATATTTTTATATCTCCGTTTTGATATTGAATAAGACCTTTTAAAAAGTCGACAAATATTGTATGTTTTCCAAATGCTGCTAATCCAGTTATTTTTCCTTCATGTTTATCAGGAGTAAACCCTAGTATCCCTGTAATTTGACCATACATAGAACCTATACTTTTTAGTTCACAAAAAGACCTAATCTTTTTAATACCCTCTGTTCTATTAGCATTCCATAACGCTATAGATTGACTATCACCTCTTCCATCAGATGTAAGGATATACGATTCTTTAAATTTAGAAGTATAAAATGCAGTACATGCATGTGAATAATGATGTTCATAAATATCGATTTCACTATTTGGAAAAAGTTTTAACGCATTCTTATAAAAATTGTCACGATATTGAAAATCTCTCTTCATTGACCAATACATTTTTTCTGCAGCAACCTTACTATTGTATCCATCATATACTGTTTGAAAGTAATCCTCTAATGTATCTTGATCTGGAGATTGCCATCCTCCACATACTACATAGTCGACATCATTTATTGATAAAGAACAGTATTTTAGTCCATTATTTATAGACTCAATAGGAAATTGTTTAATTTGTTTTTTTCGTGTAAATCGTTCTTCTTGTGCTGCGTAAACAATTTTATCGTCAATTATTATTGTTACATGGGAGTTTGTACTATTTCCTATTCCAATGATTACCATATCTTTCCTTTTTTATTATTATACATGAAATTTTGAATTTCATGTACGATTTTATTACTTTTAAATAGTGTATGTGAAATATTTTGTATAGGTTTTTTTATTACATTAATTAATTCTTCTTGATTGAATTGTCGAAATCCTAGATATTTTACAAGTTTATGTTTCTCAAAGTACTTACAACGAGCTATTTGATGTTCATATGTTGCAATAAGTATAGTTGGTGTTTTTGAGGCAACTAGTTCACTAGCTGTTAATCCTCCAGCTCCAATTGCCAAATCACAATTAAAATATTCCTCTATGATATTTGTAATATTTTCCCTTATATTATATTGTAAAGTAGAATTTTTTATGCTATTTCTCAACCTTTCGCTATGTTTATACCCAGATCCTAAAATGATTGTTACTTCTATATCTTTAAGATTATTTTTTAATGTATCAATAATCTTTTGTGTCATATTAAATTCATCGGCTCCACCCATAGCAATTAAAATCTTTTTAGGAGTTAGTTCTAAGTTTCTTGTATTTTTTACATTATATAAGTCTTTTGGTAAGATTACATATTCTGGACCTAATAAAAATTTTGTATTTGGGTATTTGTTAGTATTTATTATTGTATGTGCTGTTACATCCCAGTTAATTACAAGATCTAAATCATTTAGAATGTCTCCATCAAAATTAACAGCTATTTTTTTAACAGATGAATCAAGACCAATATAATGCGATAATTTTATTTCAGTAATTTCGAGAAATAATATATCTATGCTTAGTTTTTTAATCTCTGTATTAATAAACAAAATTTCATTTTCTAAAGAGATCTCTTTATCCATTATTAAAATATTTTTAATATTATGCTTATTAATTAACTCAAGAGCAGTTTTGTATGATTTAATCAAAAAAAACACATCCCAGCCTTCATCTAAATTTTTAGACAGCGTGATTAATGACATAAGATCTCCTATTCCAATAGAAGGTTTAGCATCAGCCCTAAAAATTATTCTATTCATTTATAATATAGATTCCCATGTAATAGGGTCTTCAAATGAAATGTCTTTTGAAGCAGTAATGGTTTGATTTTGAAATAACTTTAAATATTTAGGTTCTAGGCCTTTGTCTTTTTTCCCTGGTCTTAAAATAGAAATATCTTTATATGATATAACTTCTCCTTTTTTAAAACTTTTTTTTGCATAGAGCAACATATAACAAAAATCTCTTAAATATTGTTCATGTGTTTGACATTTTTTCTCAGTATTTCCATATAATAATGTATCTATTTTATATTCATTATTCTTGTACGCCTTTTCCGCTTTTCTTATATCCTTAACCATTTTTTTTAGCTGTTCAGGTTCAAGTGCAAAAAAATGATCAGGTCCAATCATTTTTCGATTAAGTGTTATATGTTTTTCTATAACGGAACTCCCTAAATAAACAGCTTGTATAGGTGCATCTGATACCTCTTTAGTATGATCTGAATAACCAGTTTTTACTTTGGGAAAAGCTATTTTAAAGGTATTTAATACTCCCATATTTGTATCCTCTAGTTTCGTAGGATATTGAATTGAACAATGAAGAATAGTTAAGTCATTATGATACTTATGGACTGTATTAATTGCTTCTTCTATTTCTCCTAGACTAGCTCCCCCAGTACTCATGATAATCGGAATTTTTGTTTTTGCAGCAGCTTCTATAAGAGGAATATTTGTTATTGTATAGGATGAAAGTTTAATTGACTTCATCCCTTTCTCAACCATTATATTTAGACCTTCTATATCAAAAACAGATGACATAAAATCAATATTTTTTGAATTACAATACGATATTAATTGATCAACCCATTCAATAGGTAGCTCAAATTTTTTTACTGCATCGTAGATATCATAGCTGTATTCTTTTTCATTATCTTTCCAATCCAAAGAGCCAGCACTTTGAGGATACAGGTTTTTTGCACTAAAGACCTGAAATTTAGCTGCATTACAATCTGCTTCTTTTGCTACATCTATTAATTTATAACAATTTTCTAATGAGTCATTATAATTAATTCCTATTTCTGCTATTATATAAGTATTATTCATTATTTATCCTATTCTATTTGGCGCTGTAAGGGGTTGAAAAATTAGACCACTTATAATGTTCTTTTGCCATATTTACTGTTTCTAATAAATTATAACAGCGTTCATATCCAAAGTGATCCATGATATCTTTAAAATGATATTCAATTAACATTGCTTCTTCTTTTGGGATTCTTTCTTTCCATCTTCCAACATTTTTATTTGAAGCTTTCTTGAACTTCACCCCTTCAAAGTTATTTCCTTGCCAACTGTAGCCAAAAGTAGTTGGAATTAGTAAGTTCTGATTAAAATCAATACCAATGAAATCTGCAATAATTTTCATGTAATATTCTGGTTGTGTAGTTAAATCCTCATATTTAATAATATGATATTTGTCTTTCCCTAGTATAGTTTGATTATTTTTAGCAAATTCCAATCCCAGTTTAGCTCTTTCGAACATACTATGTAAAACTCTTTGTTTATCATCATTCATTTTACTATATCTTTGATCCCATCCAGAGTTTAATGAAGCCCAGTTATCCCTAGGGTCTCTAATAACATGAACAAATTTTGCATTAGGAAATAATTTAATTAAATCAAGAGCATAAATTTCTGTGCTTGTAGTCTTTTCAATCCATACTTTAGGAGTATTATTTTTATAAAAAGTATTCTGCAGGTTTTTTATGATCGTTAAGAGTATATTTTTACTATTTATAAAGTCACAAGTTTTTAAATCATCAATAACATTATTTCCAAATTCGTGTTTCTTTACAAGTAGTTCTTGTTTGTCTTTTTCATCAATATTAAGATCATTGATAATATCATATAAAACTTCGTCAATTATAATATCCTTGATTCTAGAAATTTTTTCTCTATTAGTATATTGACTTGACTCAAATCTAGGGTAATAAAGATAAAAGAAACTACTATCATCTGGATAGACAATAGCATCTTTTGCATTATCTAACATATTAATTAACATTGTTGTTCCACCTTTTCGGTGACCACATATAAAGATTGGTGAGTCCAAATAATTATCCACAAAGATCCTTTTATTTTATTTAGATATATGTTTTTGAAAACAGCTAGAAATAGATCTTTTTTCAATTAATTCATTATCAAATAATTTTTCTAAAAATAGTAATAAATCATTAAATTCTATATTCACAAGTAATGATATTTCAAATACAGAATGTTTCCCATTGATATATTGGAGAATCATATGTTGTTTTAATAGAAGGTCATAGTTTTCTTCTTCATTGATCCATAGATTATATCTTGTCATAAATATAGGCCCTTTTACTATTTGTAAAGGGATATAATCCATTATCAATATATCTAAAAGTTTTTGAATAGATATAAAAGATTCTTTTAAACTTTCCTTATTAATAATGCTCATATTATCTCCACTTGTGTGGTATTCTTTGAAAGGAGCTCTTGTAAATGAGATTGTTGGTATCTCAATATTTGGAGAACTCATGACTAATTCATCATTAGACATATACTCAATGTAGTTTGCAATTTCTATATCTTTTAGTATTGAATTAATAATAAAATCAATATAAGAATTCCCATAAAGAGTTTTTTGAACTTTTAAATTACCTGTAGTCCCTAGGCAGTCAAATGTTAAACCTGATATCATATTATTTATTTTTTCTTCATTATGTGCTAACCAACAAATTGATCCAATTGTTTCAGGTACAAATAAAAAACGTATTGATTGCTGTGGGGTGTATTTTTGATTCATTATTTGATTTATCAATTCAATAGCGATAACTACTCCTGTAATTGAATCATTAACCTGATATGGATGACAAATATCAGTGATTATTAAAACTTCATCATCACTTTTCCCTTTTATGAAATATTCTCCTAAAATCATTGGTTCATTAAGAAACTCAGTATCTATATCTACTTGATATAGTGTATTTTTTTCTAATTGATCAAAAGTATTTTTTGTTAAGGTCAGACCCCAATCTTGAGTATAATATTTATATATCCAAGGTAATTCAGTAGGGTTGTTTTCATCAAAAAATAGATGCTCTTTTAATTCATCATAGTGAAGAGTTTTTTTACAACTTGATGAGTAACTTACTATAGATAATGGATTATTTTTATAGTCAATAATAGTATTTCCATCCATATCTTTTAATGTAGCATGATTAACGTGAAATCGCTTGGGTACTTTCCACGTCCATATATCAGTTTCGGCTGCATATGAATGGATTTTAAATCCAGGTACAGATATTCCATTTTGTATAATATTTAAAGCTTCTATATTATCTTTATGATTAAGTGTTCTATGTAGTGGATACAGTTTTTTCATTAGTTCTATTATGTTATCTATAGACATATTTTTCCTAGTTCGTTTCTATAAAGAATTTTTTATACCAGATAAATAAATTAATAAATTGCCACAAAAACATTTGATGGTTTTTCTCTCCATTTAGATGTTCTTTGTATAGATTCTTTAATTCATTTATATTAAAAATACCCATTTCTATTAATTCTTGTGAATTTAAAATTGTCTCTATTTGAACTTTATTTATAGTTTTAAACCAAACATCTGCTGGAGCTATAAATCCAGATTTGTCTTTTCTTGTTCGAACCTTTTCTGGTAAAATACCCTTCATTGATTCCCTTAAAACCCATTTTCCTAGTCCCTTACGAATTTTATATTTATTCGGAAGGGAATAGCAATATTCGATTAATCTATAGTCTAAGAAAGGAGATCGAGACTCGATAGAAAATGCCATCGTATTTCTATCTTCTGGGCGCATTAATGCAGGCACTACTTCATGAAAAAGTTCTTTATGCATTCTTTGAGTGAGTAAGGATGAAGATGTAATAATAGGAATATTACTAATCGTTTCGTATTTATTTTTAAAATCCTTATTTAATATATAGGAATAATTAGGAAATCTATCTTCTTCATGTATTTGGGAATTTTGAAGTTTATCAAGATAAACCTTCATATCATCAATTTCTTTTTTATTTCGATTGTGATTTTTATACCAGTATTCGATTTCACCTTCTAAATTAGAACTCCCTTTCAAATCATGAAAATGATACTGATAATGATCCCAATATCCTCCAAGAAGTTCATCCCCTCCATGTCCATTTAAAACAACGGAAATATTTGAATCCTTCATTTTTTTTGCTATTAAATAAAGACTGTACCAGGTAACAGTACATATTGGTTCATCATGAAAATCAAGCATCTCTTCAACTGTTTCAAATATATCAGCTGGTTCAGGTATTATGAAATTTGATTTAGCATTGGTTTCTTTTATAACTTCATTTATATATTCACTTTCATCATAAATATCATTACCTTTTCCTGTGATTCCAGAAAATGTGGTGATTGGAGTATTTAAAACTTTATAAGCTATAGAAGTTATTGAAGTAGAATCCATACCTCCACTTAAAAAACAACCTACGGGTACATCACTACGTAATCTAAGTTTTACTGAATCTATTAATAAGTCTTTAAATTTATTTACAACAACATCTTCTTTCTCTTCATTTGTTGCAAAACTATTAAGTTCCCAGTAATTTGTTGTTTTAAAACCTAGTTGATAGTCAACTTCAATAAATGTAGATTTTGGAACTTGAAAAATATTTTCAAAATAGGATTCATTATTAATATCAACATAACGATAATTTTTAGCGAGGTAATCATAGACTCGTCTAGAATTCATCTTTTTAGGAACATTTGGGTATTTAAAAATTGATTTTATTTCAGATGCAAAAATTAATTTTGTGGTATCTTTGTAATAATAAAGTGGTTTTTTACCTAAACGATCTCTAGATAAGATTAACTTTTTTTTAGTTTTATCATATATAGCAATTGCCCACATACCATTAAATTTTGAAAAACAGTCAGTTCCCCATTCTTGATATGCCTTTAGAATTACTTCTGAATCTCCAGTAGATTGAAAAGTGTATTGTTCTCTTAGCTCTTCTTTTAATTCTAGGTAGTTATATATCTCTCCATTAAAAACTAAACTAAAATTACTATCAGAAAGTGGCTGATGAGCATTATCTGATAAATCCAATATTGATAATCGTCTATGACCTAATCCAATGATATTTTCAGGTTCAGAGATGATTTCGTTACCAGAGTCATCTGGACCACGATGAATAAGGGAATTCGTCATCGAAATAATTAATTCA
>Ga0193963_1001109_pt1 | contig 13660 bp, 13 predicted proteins | sample FB_6_MG_FD_140359 | JGI IMG/M metagenome (GOLD analysis project Ga0193963, IMG submission 140359) | Microbial mat bacterial communities from the Broadkill River, Lewes, Delaware, United States - FB_6_MG | ecosystem: Environmental > Aquatic > Freshwater > River > Microbial mats | place: USA...
CTTCTCTATTTTCTCTCGTGCGACTTCTAATTTTAATTCGATTTATTGGTTTAGTAGCGCACAAGTTACACCGATCAAATCATTTTATTATCACGGATTACAAATTCGTACCGCTGAAATTAAACTGGGGATTCAGTATGATTTTGATTCAAACACATCGAAAATCTCGCTTGAACACGCCAATGCAGTAATGGAATTTGCGAGCCAAACGCTGGACGTCTCACGAAGCCAGCAAATAGTTATGAAACTGGGCTTACGCTATTTGTTTTAGATATAATTATTTTAGATATTACTGAAAGGCTTTGCTAAACGACAGACATAAAAAAACCGAATCATAATTGCTTATGTCCGGTTGATTTATCTTAGTGTTTACAGCTCTTCTCAAAAGAGTGTAAATGGTATCCCCAAGGGGATTCGAACCCCTGTTACCGCCGTGAAAGGGCGGTGTCCTAGGCCTCTAGACGATGGGGACACTAAGACAATACGTTTTGAAAATCTGGTGGAGCCTAACGGGATCGAACCGTTGACCTCAACACTGCCAGTGTTGCGCTCTCCCAGCTGAGCTAAGGCCCCGTCTCAAAACGTGGGCGTATAATATGCGCAGTGTGCGAAGGTGTCAACGATTTATTTTTTATTTTATTAGTTTTTTCAAAGAGTTAGCATAAATGTCGGCCTAAAGACCGACCTACATTTATATATTTAAATGTAGGTCGTGATTTATTGCGACGCTTACAAAGCGGCTTCAACCGCGGCTTCGTGCCCACGGTAGGCTTTTTCCATTTTCTTAAGTTTCTTCTTCCCTACTCCGCCTAGTACGTTAATCGCGTGGCGTAAGCGTGCGCGACTCATGTCTGGGCCTAGTATTGCCATGCTGTCTAGTACAGAGATGGTTTCACTGGTTCCAGCAATGGCGATAAACAAAGGATTCAAGAAATCTTTTGGCTTAATCTCCATGTCTTTGGCTAAAGCAAACATGCGCTTTTGGATTTGATCACGATCCCAATGGCGTACGGCTTCTAGCTGCCATAGTGCGAATTGCAGTATTTCTACTTGCTGTTCTTGCTCTAGGGTTTTATGGGCGAAGCTTTCTTCGTTAAGGTGGGTCATGCCAGCTAAGAAGTGCCCTGCTAAACCAACAACATCGGCAAACGTATCAACACGCGTTTGAACGTGTGGTACTAGCGGCATTAGGCGCTCTTTAGTTAAGCCCCACGCGGCGAATTTTTCAGCGAAGTTTTCAGCGTCTAATTCACGCAGCCATACGCCGTTTAACCAGCTTAGTTTTTCGGTATCGAAAATTGGGCCGCCTAGTGATACGCGCGAGATGTCGAAGTTATCGAACATTTCTTGACGGGTGAATTTTTCACTTTCGTCAGGCATTGACCAGCCCATACGGCCTAGGTAGTTCAATAACGCTTCTGGCAAGTAACCCATGCGTTGGTAGAACATAATGGAGGTTGGGTTTTTACGCTTACTCAACTTGCTCTTATCGGCGTTGCGCAATAATGGCATGTGGCAAAGTGCTGGCATATCCCAGCCGAAGAATTCATACAGCAGCTTGTGCTTAGGCGCGGAGTTGATCCATTCTTCACCACGAATTACGTGCGTAATTTGCATTAGATGATCGTCAACAACGTTGGCTAGGTGGTACGTTGGCATACCATCAGATTTTAGCAGGATTTGAGCGTCGACCATTTTCCAATCTAGTTCGATTCCGCCACGCAGCATGTCGTTAACATCGCAAATGCCTTCTTCCGGCACGTTCATACGTACGACAAACGAGTCACCATTAGCGGCGCGCTTAGCAACTTCTTCGTCGGATAATTTAAGATCACTTGGTTTTAAGGCGCGGCCCTGGTCGGCAATGCCTTCGCGCAATTCGTTCAGTTCTTCACTGGTACGATAGCAGCGGAAAGCGTGCCCTTTTTCGATAAGCTGTTCGGCGTATTGAGCATAATCGTTTTTACGTTCGCTTTGACGATAAGGACCAAATTCTCCACCTACGTCTGGACCTTCATCCCACTCCAAACCTAACCAACGCATACTATCAAGAATGGCTTGTTCTGATTCTGGCGTACTGCGGCTTTGATCGGTATCTTCGATACGCAATATAAATTTGCCACCGTGTTTGCGCGCAAACGCTAGGTTAAACAAGGCAATATAAGCTGTGCCTACGTGAGGATCACCGGTTGGAGATGGCGCAACGCGCGTACGAACTGTCATGTAAAATCTCTAATTTTAAATGTGATTAACTTGAATTTGGTCGCATTATAGCACTAGACCCTAAGCAGTTGCTGCCTTAATATGTGACCACATGTGCAAGTAATGATTATTCGCATGATTAGGATTGTTTTGTTAAAAGGATTTTATTGTGTCAAATACCGCTGGCAAAGCCTACGCGATGAACGTGATCACACCAATCCCTTGGTGGAAGGCCATTTGGCAGCGTATCGTTTTTAATTTTGTTGTTTATTTCCCCAGTTTTCTTAAAGGCTTAATCAATCTTTCGTTGATACATTATGCGCGCTGGACGCTTATTGGCCGCGATAGTTTTCCTCGCCTTTCCTCTAATCAGCCTGAGGAAGATCTAAATTACAGCTACATGATGTTTGAAAGCAATTTTAACGGCAGCTGGGATCAATACATTGATTCGTTTTCATTTGCGATTCCTACCGGTTTGGATTTGTTTTGGAAGTATAACGTTGACTACCCTAAGTCCATTCCGCTGCACGAGTTTTATGATTACATTCGTTTCAATCAAGTAGAAACCAATCACTATTACAATGCCTATCCTTGCGCCAGCGCAAACGATGTTAAATCAGCAATGAGTTTATTCGATAATTTAAAAGTATTTACTGAGAAAAACATGTCTCTTGAAGATGATGATTTTCTAGAGGCTTACAATCAGCTTTTAAACGACAATCAACATTCTCTTGGCAGTATGGGGGCGGTGAGTCATGGCGAATAAATCAGGTAAAGCTTACGCTTTAACGACGCTTTGTCCTATTAATGATGGCCGAGTCGTAAATGACAAAGGCATAGAGTGCGAGTCTTACGACAAAGCCGTTCGTCGCTTATTGCAAGACATTCCTTTAAATGAAGACAGCTTTTTTGCACGAGTTGATAATACTTACTTTGCGCGTCTTTTTATTTTAAACGATGTATTTTTTCAGCAAGGGAATGATTTTCAACAAGATCATTTAAAATCAAAATACCTTTGTTTTAATAGTAATTTTCACGGTGAGCTAGAACCTTATTTAACGCAAATGTGGAATGATTGCGAAGCAGAAGTTCGTAATGTTTGGCAATACTGCGTTGGTTTTAATCGTGTTAATACCGCGCTCGAATTTATTACCTACATTAAAGCGTGTCAGTTAAAAACAACCTTGTTTTTTAATGGTTCGAATGATGAAAGTTTGACTAAGCAATTAAAAGCTTTGTACGTGAAGCAGATGTTCAGTGAGTTTGTTTTAACACAGCAAGGTAAAAGCGCCAGCGAAACAAAAACGAATTTCAAATATTTTTTACAGCGGGTGCAGCTAAATAATTTAGAAAGCCCAAGCTGGAAACCCGCACAAAGTGAGCTAACCCCATGAGCAAACAACTGGATTTATACGATATTCAGGGCAATATCTGTAAAGGCTATGGGCGTTATGGCTACCCAAAAGCTCGCTATTGTTTTTTACGTTTTGACGATCCGAAACAAGGTCGTTTATTTTTACTCGATTTAATCAAAGACATAACAACCGCCGAGGCTTGGGAGGCGAAAGAAGATTCTCCTAATAAGCCTCCGTGCACAACCAACATTGGCTTTACCTATTCTGGGCTTGAAGCACTGGCAATTCCTCAACGCAGTTTGAAAGGTTTTCCTGTTGATTTTACGGCAGGAATGAAAGCACGTAGCCACATTCTAGGCGATACGGGCTGCAATAGCCCTGAGAATTGGGATGAAATCTGGCACGGCGGCCGTGTTCATGCGTGGCTTTCTATTTATGCACGCGATAGCAATATGCTTGAATCTCGCTTTGACGCTTTTTTAGAACAATTGGCAACCTTTGCTGGAGTTGAATTACTTTCAGGACATCGTGGCCCTAATGGCACCACCTTAAATTATCAAGATGCTTCCGCGGTTTATGACAATGGCATGCCTACAGGCAAAGAGCATTTTGGTTTTACCGATGGTATTAGCAATCCGTTTTTTGAAGGTAATGGCCATAAAATAAGCCGTCTTGCGGGCCGCGGTAAATTAATGCGCGATGGCAGCTGGCAACCGCTGGCAACCGGAGAGTTCATTCTTGGCCATGTCGATGAGGCACGAGAATATCCGCTCGCACCAGAGCCCAAAATGCTATCCCGAAACGGCACGTTTATGGTGTATCGCAAGCTGCATGAGAATGTTGATACGTTTGCGCGCTATATCGATAATCTGGCAAAAGATTTTGACGGCAGTAAAGATTTATTGATGGCGAAGATGTCGGGTCGCTGGCCTGATAATGGTGCTCCCCTCACCTTAGCCGCAACCGATGAAGAAAAAGCCGAACTTGATTCACGCATTGCTGATTTAAAATATCGGTCTTTAGAAGGCGACGAATGCGCAGCTGCGCAACTTGAGCAGCTGTATATCAAGTGGGTCGACTTTAGTTTTGATGGCGATAAAAATGGTTCTAAATGCCCTATTGGTGCACACATCCGTCGCACGAATACGCGCGGCTCTCTCGAACATGAGAAAGGGGCATTTGATCGACCAGGGGCGTTGGTCGATCGTCGCCGCTTGATGCGTCGGGGTTTACCGTATGGCGGCATCGATGAAGCAACCGCAGACTCTGCCGAACAAGGTATTATTTTTATGTGTGTTGGTTCGAGCATTGAGCGTCAGTTTGAATTTGTGCAACAGCAATGGGTGAACTATTCCAATGATTTTAAATTAGGCAATGATAAAGATCCGCTGATTGGCAATCACGATGGAAAGCTTACAGATAAGCACCTTATTCAGGCCCCAGAGAAAAAGCTGTTCGAAGCGGCCAAAGCGCCCTTCTTTTGTACTGAGTTGCCGCGTTTTGTTGAAACGCGTGGTGGTGACTATTTCTTTATTCCAAGTCTTACAGCCTTGCGGATGATTGCCGAAGAGATGATTGACCCTAGCTAGGATTTGTATGCGCTCTCCTGCGTTAGATCAATGAGGCCCATTCTCAAAGGTTAACTAACCTGCGATAATAGGCCTCATTTGTTTATTTGCTGCTGCTATGTCTGTTGAAATCTCTGCTTCCACACCTGATTCTACCTCTAATACTACAACTCACTCCGATTCTATATTAGCGGGCTATTCTGCTGCTAAAGATGTTGATCCTAAAGATCTTGCGGAGCTGATTCATTTTTTGCCCTGCGAAACACCGGATGCTTGGGTTGAAATGGCGATTCAACGCCAAGACATTCTGCTCATCAATCATGCTTTTTTGGAGCTGTGCGCTGCTAGAACCGCGCTGAACTTGATGTTTATTTATCCCGACAAAGCCGATTTGCAAGGCAAAATGTCGCGCCTAGCCCGTGAAGAAATGGTGCATTTTGAACAGGTTCTGAAAATCTTAAAAAAACGCGATATTAAATATCGCGGCTTAAAACCTGCTCGTTATGCGGCACTGATGAATACCGGTATTCGCAAACCATCCCATGAACGCTTAACGGACAGTCTGATTGTGGGCGCTTTTATTGAAGCTCGATCGTGTGAACGTTTCGCGAAATTAACCCCTCATTTAGATGCTGAGTTAGCGAAATTTTACACCTCGCTATTGCGCTCTGAAGCTAGACACTACAAAGATTATTTAACGCTAGCTCAGAGCTATAGCAAAGAACCGATCACTGAGCGCGTCGCATTTTTTAGAGAGATCGAGCAAGATGCCATTTTAAGTGAAGATGATCAGTTTCGTTTTCATAGCGGCGTTCCGTCGGAATATTTGAAGAGTCGCCGTTAGATTTTTGTAGGTTGGTCTTTAGGCCAACAATTATTTTGATAGGCTAAAGCTGTCGGGCTAAAGCCACGACCTACATGGATGCATATTTGTAAATTGTAGGTTGGTCTTTAGGCCAACTGCGCGATTTACGGGTTAATTCTTATGTATTTCGTCTATTCTTTAAAGGCTGGTTAAATTATAAGGAATAATTTATGTCATGGAATGACTTAAGAAAAGGCCGCTTTTCACAAACCAATGGCGAATATTTCATCACTTTCGCTTGCCATAACCGCGCTAAAATATTCTCTAACAATGCCGCTGCAAGGGCTTTCTGCCAACAAATCATCTTAAATGAACAATATTCTGGTTGCTTATGGAAGACCTGGGTTTTGATGCCCGATCATTTTCACGGGTTATTACAACTGGGAAATGAAGATTTAAGTAAAACAATTTCACATTTGAAAGGCTTAACCTCAAAGCGTGTGAATGAGTCGTTGGCCGCGACGGGCAACGTATGGCAGCCATCCTTTTATGACCGAGCTTTGCGAGCAGAGGAGGATCGGAGAAACATCGCCAGATACATTGCTGCCAATCCATTGCGCGCAGGTTTGGTGAAAGATATTAGGTATTATTCGTATTGGAATTCGATTTATTTATAAGACAGTAATTAACCCGTCGGACTAAAGCCACGACCTACATGAATACATAGTTGTAATTTGTAGGTTGGTCTTTAAGCCAACAATTGTTTCAGCTAGGCTAAATTTGTCGGGCTAAAGCCACGACCTACATGGATACATATTTGTAATTTGTAGGTTGGTTTGTTATAGGTTTAGGAATGGGTATAAAGTTACGCCTAAGATGATGCCTAATGCTAATAGGGTTAAGAAGAATTGATTCGGGTCTTGTTTGAATTTCACATAAAGGCCTTCACTCAAGCTTAGGCTTTGCATTTTCTGTCGGTCTTCTTGTGCGTTTTCGTATCGATTTTTTTGATATTCATCTAATACCGCCTTGGCTTCTTCGTATTTGTCTTCTTCACGCAGCCATATTGCGGCTAAGCCGATTCCCCAGCGCCCTACTTCTGTTTCGTAAACGGGGAATTCATGTTCTTCGCACAGTTCACGGACTTCTTGAATTTCGTCATCGGGTGCTCCGTGCATGTTGAAGAGTAGTTTTGGCATAGTTAAGTATCTTTAATATTTGGTTGGTTATTGTCGGGCTAAAGCCACGACCTGCATATAATGATTTGTAGGTTGGTCTTTAGGCCAACTCTTTTCGTTTATTTTATTCGCATGTCGTTCAGGTTAATACCCAGCGGCAGGTCGGTTACTAGCTTCGCAAGCTTTCGTGTTAATAGCGCGTTGCGCCATTGTGTTTCAAGCGCTTCTTTTAATTTCGGTTTTAGTTCGAGCTCTGGCAATTCGATCAATAAGGTATCGAGATCTTGATGTTGTGTCAGTAAGTCGGTGGCTGTTTTGATGCCGATACCTTTGATGCCTGGCAAGTGGTTTGTGGTATCGCCGGTTAAGGCGAGTAAATCTACCAGTTGTTTTGCTTCGACGCTGTATCGCGCGCGCACTTCTTCTTCGTTGAAGAGTTGGCGGTCAAAATGGTTCAGTATTTGAATACGCTGATCGACCAATTGAAAGAAGCCTTTGTCGGTTGAGATGATGGTGCTGGATAATCCGTTATATGCGGATTTAGCCGCAAGGCTGGCAATGACGTCATCGGCTTCCCAGTGTTGAAATTCAAAGCAGAAAAAGCCTGCGGTTTGAAAGCCTTTTTTAAACTGTTCTAGCACTTTTTCGAGCGCTTCAGGCATCGGGCTGCGACCCAGTTTGTAATCTGGCCATACCGCATGACGCCAAGTAGGTTCTTTGCGTTCGAAGATAATCGCACAGTGTGTTGCTTCTAACCGCGCGGCATTATCGGCAATGGTATTAATGCAGCGGTTCATGCAGGCTTCTTCTTTATTATCATGATCTGGCATTGCCGCGTACATGCGGCGAATGAGGTTCATGGCATCAATTATCAATAAGTGCATGATCTTTCTGTGCCTGCCAAAGTTGATAGTAGTAGCCTTCTAATGCTAGCAAGTCGCTATGCTTGCCTTGCTCAACGACTTCGCCATTTTCGATCACTACAATTTTATCCGCATCGATAATGGTCGATAGTCTATGGGCAATAATTAAGCTGGTATGCCCTTCTGAGACTTCTTTAATGGCTTCGTTAATGTTCTTTTCGGTGCGAGAGTCCAAGGAAGAAGTTGCTTCGTCAAAGACCATAATCGCTGGACGTTTTAATAGCATACGGGCAATTGCTAAGCGCTGTTTTTCTCCGCCAGAGAGTTTCAAGCCACGCTCACCAACGATGGTTTCTAAACCGTCTGGGCAGTGCTTTAGGAATTCGTCCAGCTGAGACATGGTAATCACGCGCGCGAGTTCTTCATCAGAGGCTTGAGGTGCGGCGTATAACAGGTTGTTTTTAAAGGTATCGTTAAACATTACGGTATCTTGCGGAACAACGCCAATGTGCTCACGCAGACTCGCGAGGGTCAGACTGTAAATGGACTGGCCATTAATGAGAATGTCACCCGAGTTGGTATCGTAAAAACGAAACAGCAACTTGGTTAAGGTCGATTTTCCTGCGCCGCTGCTGCCCACAACCGCAATACGCTGGCCTGCTTCAATGATAAACGAAACGTCTTTTAAAATTGGACGCTGGCTTTGATAGTGAAAATTCAACTTGGAAAACTCAATGCGCGCATGAGAATTTATAAGTTGATCGTTGCCTTTATCTTCAACAGAAGGCTTTTCTTTTAATAAGCCCAGCATTTGTTCGATGCTTGCGAGTGACGCTTTTACTTCACGATAGACAAAGCCTAGAAAACTCAGGGGGGTGAATAGCTGGAACATAAAGGCGTTCATCAAGGTGAAATCACCAATGGTCATGGTGCCAATGATGACGTAATACGCGGATAGACACAGCATTAGTGTCATTGCGACGCTGATAATAAAAGCTTGGCCTGAGTTTAAAGCGAATAAGGTTAGGCGGTTTTTGCGCCTGGCCTGTTCCCAGCCTGATAATGAATCGTCGTAGTCTTTTGCTTCGCGCTCTTCTGCGGAAAAATATTTCACCGTTTCGTAATTCAATAAGCTATCAAGGGCTCGGGCATGAGTGCTTGAGTCCATTTTATTAGCTTGGCGCACGTACATGGTTCGCCATTCGGTAATACGCGCGGTATAGATAACATACGAGACAACAGCGACTAAGGTGATTAGCGCAAACCACGGCGGGTAGTTGTAAAGTAGCAAGCCGATGACCAGTACTAGTTCAAATATCGTAGGTAAAATATTGAAAATCACAAAGCGCATCAAGAAGCTGATGCCATTCGTGCCCCGTTCGATGTCGCGCTGAAGGCCGCCAGTTTGTCGCGACAGGTGAAAATCGAGGCTCAATTTGTGCAGGTGCTGAAATACTTTAAGCGCCATGCGACGCATTGCGCGCTCGGTTACGCGGCCAAACAATACGTCGCGTATTTCACCCAGCAAGACATTTAATAAGCGCACGGCTCCGTAGGCTAATAGCAAACCGATTGGAAACCATAACCAAACATTGTCTGGGCTGATGGTATCGCCACCTGCTCCGCCAGCTAAACCATCGACTAGGTCTTTTAATACGAATGGCATGGATACACTCGCAAGTTTAGCACTGACCAAACACAGACCTGCAAGTATGACTCGGCCCTTGTATTCCATTAAATATGGCCACAGTGTTTTAAGCCATGCGGTATTGGTTAAACTGACTTCGGGAGCGTCGCTCCATCCAGAAGGTCTCATGAGGTGCCTATTCTAGTAATTGAGCAGAGACTTTATCATAGCAAGCCGTTATTATGTTCGACGTTTGATTAATATGATTATTTTTTGAGTTAGGTTTTCTCTATGCGCTCTGTTTTTAGCAAAAATGCGGTATTTACGTCGCTAATTTTGTCTTTGTCTGCACTTTCGCCTGTCAGCTCGGCTGATTTTCAAGCTGACTTAGGCTTTGCCTCGGAATATGTTCGACAAGGCATGAAGCAAAGTCGTGCAAGGCCTGTTGCGCAAGGCAATCTAATTTATACGTCGCAAACAGGCTTGTATGGCGGTGTTTGGGGGACCGGGGTTGAACGGGGTTCGCCTGATAGTACGCGCTTTGAACTTGACGGTTTTGCGGGCTTTTATTTGCCAATTTCTACGTCATTCAGTGCCGACCTAGGTTATACCTATGCGACGTTTCTTGGTGAAAAAGATACTGACGATGATGCTTATGGCGAAGCTTTTTTCAACCTGTTGTATGATGAAAGCACGACGTTAGGCTATCGCTATAGCGATGATTATTTTGGTTCTGGTGAAAGCTTGCAGGTGATTGAGCTTGCGCAAGTGATTCATAGTAATGATTTTTCTTTTGAAGCGTCGATTCGTAATTACAAGTATTTGGATACGACGGAAGACGTTAACTGGGGCAGCGAAAGCCGTGATGATTATTTTCATTTTCGCATAAGCGCGGCTCGTAGTTATTATCAGAATAATTTTTCTTTGAGTTTAGAGCGTACCAATTTGGGTAGTCAGTTTGATGGCGGAACTCAGATTGTATTTACTTATGCGAGACAGTTTGATTTTTAGCGCAGGCTAGCGTCGGGCTAAAGCCACGACCTACTGTGGAGTGTATATTGACTAAAAACACGACCTACTGTGGAGTCGTCCTACTGTGGAGTGTATATTGTCTAAGGCTACGATCTACCGATAATGATAGTTAATGTAGGACGTACTTTAGTGCGACAAGTCTATTGTCGTTAATACCGCGATTTACTGATCGCCAACCCTTTGCATTTCACTTATTGCGTACGTTTCTGGGTTACGCTTTTTATCTTGGGCAAATACCAAGGCTGGATAATAGTGTTCAGCTAAATTGATGTGATCAACGACGTCATTATTTGCTGGAAATTTGATCACCCCTTCTGCACTGATTCCCGCTGGAAATACCTGCAAATCTTGGTAATACCCTTGCAATTGCGTTTGCTTAAAAATTAAAACGGTATTGTATTGGTGGTAGTCGTCGCCTCTAACTCGCTCCATTCCCATAATGGTAAAATCTTTATAGGTGCCAAAATAGTAAAACGAAAGAACGTGGTCTAGGTGGGTATCTTTTAATAATTCAGGATTATTTTTGAACAGGTAATATTCTGTCCATCTTGGCTCCTGCTGAAATGCGGGTATCTGGCTAGCCGTTGAATCTATAGTAGCGACGGGCTCGGCAAGAGCAGCGGAACTCATCATGATGTTTGCAATTATGACTGCCGCAATCAGTAGACAACAAAAAGCAGCCTGAATTGGCTGCTGTAATGATTTAATGTTCATACGTCTTCTAAAAAATCCTTTTAAAGAGGCATCTTTATAGCGGCTGCTCTAATTTCAGCTTGTTCCCTAGGTATTCTTCTAGTGCCGGTAATTCAAAGGCATCATCTTCTGAGATCAGTGCAATTGAGATGCCTTTTGTTCCTGCTCGGCCAGTACGACCAATACGGTGAACGTAATCTTCGGCGTCATCTGGTAGGTTGTAGTTAAATACGTGTGATACGCCGTCAACGTGAATGCCTCGCCCTGCAACATCGGTTGCTACCATGATGTTCACATAGCCTTCACGGAAGCGCTCTAATGTTTTGATGCGTTTCTGCTGATTCACTTCACCCGACAGTAAAACGGAGGTAAGCCCCTTTTTATTTAATTTATCACATAGGTTGCGTGTGATGTCTCGGCGATTAGCAAAGATGATGGCGCGTTCGATTTTTTCTTCACGCAGGTATTTGCATAAGATATCGAATTTCTCGTCACCTGCCACCATTAAGAATTTCTGATCGATGTTATCAGTAGCAACGCGCTCAGGTTCAATGGTGACTTCTACTGGGTTTTCGGTCCACTGGTCGATTAAACGACGAATTTGTTCAGTAAAAGTTGCCGAGAAGAATAATGTTTGACGATCGCCTTTCGGTGGAGTTGCGCGTTCAATACGACGAACATCGGGAATGAATCCCATGTCTAACATGCGGTCAGCTTCGTCCAATACCAATACATCAACTTCGTCTAAAAAGACGTCTTGGCTGCCCATAAAATCGATTAATCGACCTGGGGTTGCGACAAGAATATCGACCACATGATCGCGTAATTTTGCGCGCTGTTCTTCGTAATCCATACCGCCCACGATGGTGACGACTTTAAGGCCGGTATGCTTAGCAAGACCTTCTGCATCTTTGCCAATTTGCATGACCAGTTCACGGGTTGGCGCTACGATTAAGGCACGCGGCTCGCTCGCAAAACGCTCTTCAACCGGCTCGGTTAATAAGCGATTGATCACGGCGGTCAGAAATGCCGCTGATTTACCGGTGCCTGTTTGTGCTTGGCCAAGAATATCTCGACCTTGCAATGCAGGCGGTAAAGATTGCGCTTGAATTGGGGTGCAGTATTGAAAGCCAGATTCTTGAATGCCTTGCATTAGGCTTTCAGGAAGCTGCATGTCATGAAAGCGTGTTTGACCTTCGACGACTTCGACGACAAAATCGGAAGATTTCCAGTTATTGACCACTGGGGCTTTCTGGGCTTGATGCTTTTTATTGCCTTTTGCCGATGGTTTAAAACTCTCTTTTTGTGCGGCTTTATGAGGCTTGCTTTCGTGCTTGCTGCGGTCATGAGGTTTGCTTTTACTTTCGGTAGGCTTGCCACTGAATGCTGAAATTATTTTTTTAAACAAAATGTTGCCTTTATTAGATGGTCGCCGCGATTGGCAACTCATGTACGCTGATCAATTCGTTCAATTGGAAATGATCGCTGGTAAATTCTTTATGGACTTGATAATAATCCAATAGCGCTTGCTTTAATACGTCTGCGCGTTGTGGAAGCCCACTTTTAAGGTATTTTTTAACGTGTGTCAGTACATTTTTAGCAAAAGCTTCCCTACCCGCGGATATTTCACTTTCTGTGCCGTTTAAATTATCGGTACTGATGTTAAATTTTCGACCGCAAGCTTTGGTTAATATCCATTCAATGGCTTGCGGTTTGGCTTCAACAGTCTCAAATTCTCGCTGTTGTTGTGCGCTGCGTCCATCCGGTTCGTACCAATAACCGTAGTCAATTAGCTTGCGCCGCTCTGCCCCAGCGATACACCAGTGACTAATTTCGTGCAGAGCACTGGCAAAAAAACCGTGAGCAAATAAGATTCTATTCTGTGGGCATTGAGCATCAGCAGGCAGATAAATAGGTTCTTGCTGATTTTCTGACTCGCAATAATCTAAGCGTGTATTGCACGTATGAACGAACAGTTCATCAAATAACTCGATTAATTGATCAGGATTATCGGTTTTCATGTCTTCGCTTCTATACTCACGGACTATTACAGGGCAAAATGCGCAGCTTACTGATATTAGACCGCTATGACAAATATACAGATTACAACTCAACGACATTATTTAAAACAGCTGGCTAAGTTAACAGCCCCGATTTTAATCACTCAGCTGTGCCAAATTGGTATGGCAACCGTCGATACGATTATGTCGGGCCGCATTGGCACGGTTGATCTAGCCGCGATTGCCATCGGCTCTAGCTTATGGACCCCGAAGTGGAAATGTGTTGTCGGAGCCATGGTCGCTTTTCCCCCGCAAGTCGCCACATTGGCCAGGGCCA
>Ga0193963_1001111_pt1 | contig 13634 bp, 11 predicted proteins | sample FB_6_MG_FD_140359 | JGI IMG/M metagenome (GOLD analysis project Ga0193963, IMG submission 140359) | Microbial mat bacterial communities from the Broadkill River, Lewes, Delaware, United States - FB_6_MG | ecosystem: Environmental > Aquatic > Freshwater > River > Microbial mats | place: USA...
CCTGCCTTATCTATAACTTCTTCTAATGCAATCTTTGCACTCTCAGCAGAGTTAATTTTACTTCTTATAGTTGTATTCGATTTAATATTTCCTTTTTCATCTAATATTACTGCCTTAGTATAAGTTGATCCAACATCACAACCAGCATAAAATTTCATATATATTCCTCCTATTTACCATGTTAATTCATCATCAAAATCTACTAGAGATTCATCTACAGGTTCTTCTTGAAAAACAGTTTTCATGTACATGTTAACTTTTTCTCTCATGGCTTTTCTAGAAACCGTTCTAGGATCCATCAAATCATGATCTATCCAAATCAAGTGAATTCCTCTTTCTCTTGCTTGATCTTCAAACAAACCAGTCAGTCCTGCCATTGTTTTGCATGATATATGACCAAACATAAGAACTATATCTGCATCAAATTCCTCACATACTCTCCACAATTCATCCAAAACATTTACATATCCACCGTTAGTATGTCTACGCATAGTCATTCTCTCATAAGTATGAGCTAAATCTTTTAATGATTCCTCTTTATTTTCAAGATTAAACAATTTTGTGCTTACCATACTTTCCATATCTATCAGAACATTTATACCCCAACAGTTTTCTGCCCAAGTAGAAAAATTACTATAGTAATGTGCTGGAGGTGACCATACAATAGCCCTATGTTTCATATTTCTAGAACATTTTTCTTTCTTTTCATATGCTTTCATCATTAATTTATTTACTTTTTCATCTAATTGTAGAAATCTTTTATCCATACTTCCAGCTACCAAATATGAATACATTCTATATAGAGCTAAACTAGCACCTGTAATTTGAGGATATGGAGTTTTATTTATTTCCCATTTTTCCAGTTCATATTCAGTTTCTTCATTGTATTGAGTCATAGCTTTGAAATATGCATCCCAATCAAATGTTTCACCTGTTTGCTCTTCTATAAATGCTATACAGTCTTTCAAATCTTCAACAGCATATCTTTCAACTTCCTTTTCCAAATATCTTACTGGCAAAGAGAGATTAAAAGTAGGTAGTTTGAAATATCTATCTTGATATGAACTAGCCATAACAGAACCATCACAAGGCATACTACTAGTTATATAGCATTTACCTATGATAGGATATTCATCTACAATAGATGCCCCCGCTTCAGAAGCAGGAAGTGGACATACATCTGCTGGTAATCCATAATTTTCTATGGCATCTAGATAAGGAATCATACTTTGCTGATCTATAACTGAACATTGAAAAATAGGTGCTAATTGCGATGGAATACCTAATAAATTAGGGAATCCAGACATTAAATGCATTGGCATCATTTCATCAAATAAAATTATTTTTTCAGATAAATCAGTATCACCAAATCTTTTGTCAGCTTTAAACATATTTGCAATAAGTACAGTTGTATGTTTAATCATCATGTTGAAATGAAGATGACTAATTCTAAGTGCAGTACCTCTTTGTCCCATGGTATGTCTATCTATAAATGCTGGTGTAGTTAAATATGAAGCCATCCATCTATAATTAAATACAGCTTTTGTTATACGTACAGGAGATCTCATAACAAATTTTGTTAAATCCTTCCATGTAACTAGCCATCTATAAAAATCATAAGCGGTATCTTTTACACCTCTCCATTCTCTTCTTTTAATATACATTTTTCCATTATAGAGTTTTCCAATTTTATCCATCATTCCTCCTAATGCTTAGAGATTTTTTTAATCTCAAGGCTTTCCACAAAAGCTTGTATTCTAGTTCTTAGCTGTCCGCTAGCACGACTCTGATAAGGTCTATCTATAGACAAAACAGTATGGTCATATTCAGTGCTCATAACATGAGAAGCCAAAGCTCTTTCATAACCCCAATAGTCACAAAATTTAATTTGTTCATAAATAATTCCATCTGCCTTGAATTCTTTGGCATATTTATCTACGCATTCTCTTCTCTGATTGATTTTTTCTCTAGACATATATCTTGGACATTGACTTTGCTCTAAATACTGTCTGCAAATACATGTAAGAACATCTTCATCATCGTTTATTTCCATAACTTGTCTACCAGGAAATGATCCAAAACAAAATCTATCTACAACAATTTGAGCACCAGATTCTTCTATTAGGTAAGTCAAATCTGGATCATCTATTTCACTACCAACTAAAGCTACTCTTGCTCTGAAACGGTCAGCTGGGTCAGGTTCTCTATTTTTAACTTCTTCTAATGTTTCTCTAAGTTTCTCTATAATGAGATATTTAGGACAACAATAAGTAATCAGATTTAAGATATGATATTCATATCCTGTTATTTTGATATCATCTCTTTTTCTGAAGTCTCCTATCTCAGTCATAATAGAGCAGACTTCATTATGCAACTTCATAGCAGTTTTAATAGAATCATCAGAAATATCAACACCATATTTATCATGTAATGGTTCTAATACTTTTATTTTAATTTGCTCAGTATAATGTCTTATAGCTTTTTCATCAACTTTATAAGGTACATCTACATGAGATATAAAAAATTTATCTTTATCAATAAGTTTTTGTACTTCAATATTTTCTACAGATCTGTTCATTTGAGCACAAGCATCTACAGCAGCTATTGCATCAATAAATTCATATCCACCTTCAATAGCTCTTTCTAATATAGCTCTGCAAAATTCACATGTATAATTAGACATATAATAAGTAGATATATCTAAAGAACCTGTTTTAGGTGCCCTCATTCTGAGAGAAAAACAGTTATCTAAATTTAGTAAAGCTTCTGGCATATGAAAACAAGTATAACCTATGGGATGTTTTCCTTCTGAAGCTGCCTTACGAACAAGATCATTATTTGCTTGATCAAGCAGACTTTCAAAATATGCCAAATGTTTTAAATCCTTCATAAAATTTCCTCCTCGAAAATTATAATATTTTCATTTTTTCTAAAGCAAGTTTAGTGCCTATAACAAGATTAGCATCTGCAGGAAGATAAAATATATTTTCACCTTCCATATCAAATTTAGCTAATTGTTTATCCTCTTCTATAGAAGATAATACTGGAATATTACCAGTATCCAAATTAGGTACATAAGATAAATCTCCAACTCTATTTATTATGACACCAATATCGTCATACATAACAAGTTCATCAGCTACAGATTTAATTGTTTGAATAACTTTTCTCCCTTTTTTACTAGGATCAGTTATTAAAAGCATATTAGTTACTTTTTCCATAACTCTTCTATTTACTTGTTCGATTCCAGCTTCTCCATCTATAACTACATAATCAAATTCACTAGATAACATACTTATAACTTCTTTCAAATAAGAATTAACTTTGCAATAACACCCACTAGATTCAGGTCTGCCTATAGCTAAAAATGCAAATCCATCTTGTTCAACTAAGGTATCAAAAATTCTATATCTTGCTTCTCCAAGTAGTTCTATAGCATTTTTAGTGTTTCCATCTTCGACATTTTCCACGATAAGTTTTCTTATGTCATCTATAGTATGTTCAGGTTCAATACCTAGAGCAGTAGATAAACCAACTGCAGGGTCTGCATCAATTGCTAGGATCTTTTTATCTGGATATTTTTCTACTAATAATCTTACTACAGAAGCAGATATAGAAGTTTTTCCAACTCCCCCTTTACCTGCAACAGCTATTATTTTACTATTCTCATTCATATTATTCTCCCATATTAATATATTATATATTTAATGCCATTCTATAAGCTGCTCTACTAGCTTCTAACACACGACCAGGTCTTTGACTATCACCTATATTATAAACTTCTGAAGCTATTAGTTTTCTCTGAGCTTCAAAGAATAAAGATTCATCTGCTCTTCCCCCCATAGCTAAAACTACTAAATCAGCAGGGATTTCTTCAGTTACAAATTCATTTAATATTTTTTTATCCATAGGGTTAGGAATATTTGTAGGTAAAAGAGGATTCCATGTGTTATACGGATTAGGAACATTTTTGTTAGTATTTCTCTCTACTATAACTGAATTTTTCTCAAAAGATGAAAGTTTAGTACAGTTCAGTAATTTCACATCAGCTTTCTTCAAGTAATACAGTAAGTGGCCTCTATTCGCTGTACAAACGCCTGTCATGAAATTAGGTAACATTTCTACAACTGTTACATCTTTATTGTGCTCATATTTTAACCAATAAGCAGTTTCACAACCAACTACACCCCCACCAATAACTACAATTCTTTTAGCGTCCTTCATTAATTCAGGATGAAGCAACAATTCAGTTCCTTGAACAGTTTTCATTTTATCTTTTCCAGGGAAAGGAGGATTAATATCTTTAGTTCCATATGCAAATATAACACTATCATAATTCATATCTTTAAGTTCATCAGATGATTTACTTGTGTTCAAATGCAATTTAAAATCATAGTTTTTCTCAGCTTCAGAAACTTCATGTCTAAGATGCTCAAGATAATTTACAACATCAAATTTAATTTTCGGAACACTTCCAGCAATTATTTTTCCACCAATGACAGGAGCTTTTTCATATAAATCTACCTTATGTCCTCTTTTAGCAGCAGTAAGTGAAAATACTATTCCAGCCGGGCCTGCTCCTATTACTGCGATAGATTTTTTTATCTCTGCTTTAGATAATTCCTTAGGCAAGGTATCTTCATGACCTGTTCTTGGATTAACAGCACATTGAGGATGTCCTCCCTCTACAAATTCATTTATACAACCTTCTTGACATCCTATGCAAGGAATTATAGATTTGACTTTTCCACTGTAAGCTTTATTACACCACTCAGGGTCAGATAATAACGGTCTAGCTAGCATAACCATATCGCATCTACCATCTCTCAAAGCTTTTTCAGCTATATCAGGATATCCCAATTTACCGACAGCGACTACAGGAACTTCTACTCCCATATTAGATTTGATATTATTTTTTGCAAAATAATCCTTTGCTATTTTAGAAATATCTAAAAAGCATCCAGCAGGCATTCCAGCTGGTGGATGAGGTAACCACCAGTTATCATAGCAACCTAAATCCACATCGAAAATATCCACTCCAGCCTTTACTAATTCATTCATATATGCTAAAGTTTCTTCTATATTTCTTCCATTTTGAAATTTCTTCAAACTTTTTATTTCGGCCATAGATTCACCATATGTTTCATTTAGAGCCAGTGATAAATCTATACGATACATGATAGGATATGTTTTTCCAACTCTTTCTCTTATTTCTTCTACAGCTTCTATTCCAAAACGCTTATAATCAGAATATCTACCCATTTTTCTTCTATTGAATGCAGGATTAGTCATTTGTTCTAATAGATAACCTTCATGACCATGTAAATATACTCCATCTAAACCACATTCTTTAGCATCAGCAGCAGCTTGTCCTACATTTTTTATTATTTTCTTTAATTTTCCATCACTAAGTCTTAGACATGGAACCTCTGGAATATAAAAATTAGGATTAAAGGAAGCAGATTTAGGAAATTTTTTCTCATTTACCAAACAAGTAGGTGGACCAACTCTACCTAGCCCAGGAGTTATTTGAATAAAAATTTTACTTCCATTAGCATGAACACCTTGAGCTAAATCTCGCCAACCTGAAAATACAGTTCTAGATCTATCTATTCTAGGAAACATAGTCAACTTACCAGTTTCAGTGACAGAATTATCAATACCATGAGAAACCGGTATTAAACCTGTAGTAAGTAAACCCACACCACCTCTGGCTCTTTCAAAAAAATATTGTAACATTTTGTTATTAGGTCTGCCAGATTCTTCACACATATTTAGATTTCCCATAGGCCCCATTACTACTCTGTTTTTAATTGTAATTCTATTGATTTGAATCGGACTGAAAATATGATTATATGGATATAGTTCAGAAGTCATTTTTGCTTCTCCTAAATCACCATCTTTTTCATTCATCCAATTACCAAAAGAATTCGTTAAATTTTCAATTACTTTATCTTTCTTCAAATTAAACCCTCCTAAAATTTATTAGTATATAAAATGCACACTATTTAAAAATATGCGCATAAATATTTCGACATGATATCATAACAACGTTTTCTCAAGTCAAAATCCCCCTTATGCAAGCACCAATTGTATATAATACCTCTAGATATCACTAGAATTTCATCAGTTATTGCCTCAACATTTACTTTTTTATCTATTTCACCAGTATTTTTGGCTTCTTCAATTAGATTTTCTAATCCTTTTGGTAATTCTCTCTGTTTATCTAAGAAAAAACTAGTTCCTTCAGTTATTTGTACACGATATACTTGAGTCATTAAATCTATTCCAATAATCAAGGCATATTTCATCTGAAAATCTAAATACTCAAGAATTTTTTCACGAATATCTTTTTTCTCCAAATTATTAAAAATATTTTCTCTAAAATAATCATCGCAACTTGAATAACCTGCTACTATTAAATCCTGTTTTCCTTTAAAATGATGATAAAAAGCTCCTGTAGATATACCAGCTTTTTCACATATCATTTGAATACTCATATCTTCATATCCGTATTTTTCAGATAGTTTCATGGCGGCATCCACTATTTTATTTTTTGTATTTAAAGCTTGTAATTGTCTATTATTCAAATTAGTCCTCCTAAATTTAACATAATCGATTCGGTGAATTGATTATGTTAATGATAACACATTGACAAATATATAACAAGTCTTTTTTACAAGAAAACTCAAGAAGTTACAAAAAAGCACTAGAGTGGTTCATCACTCTAGTGCTTTTTTATGATCCTATATTAGTTTTACATATTTTTGCAAGCATTTTCAATAGCTTCATACAACTTATCTTGGTCTATAGGTTTTGATAAATGCTTATTCATACCTGCTTCTCTACTCTTTTCTATATCTTCAATATATGCATTAGCAGATAAAGCAATAATAGGTATATTTTTATCTATCAATCTGATTTTTCTAGCCGCTTCTAATCCATCCATAACAGGCATTCGAATATCCATTAGAATTAAATCAAAATCTTCGCTTTTAAATTTTTCTAAACCTATCAAACCATTTTTTGCGCTAACTGCTTCAATATCTATTTTCTCCAATATTTTCTTTACTATTTTAAAGTTTATATCTATGTCTTCACATACAAGTATTTTTTTACATGAAATTTTTGTTTTATAGCTTCTATTGTTATTCCTATGATATGATTCTAACTCTTCTTTTGTTGGAATTTTTGTTGGTATATCTAAGTAAAATGTGCTTCCAACACCAAGTTCTGATTCAAATTTTAAATTTCCACCTATTAGTTTAATGAGATTTCTTGCTATGGCTAGTCCCAATCCCGTTCCGCCTTCGGTATATGAAAATTCATTTTCTTCACGAGTAAAAGAATCAAACATCCTCTCTTGAAAATCTTTGCTTATACCTACTCCATTATCAGATATTATACTTTTACATAAAAAAATATTTTTATTTTCTACTAAGTCACATTGTATTTTCCACTTAACCGTTCCGCCTTCAGCTGTATATTTAATAGCATTAGTTATGATATTGTTTAAAATTTCACCATTCCTCATCTTATCAAAAATCAAATACTTATAAGAATCACAAGCATTATAATCCAGTATAAATGTTATATTTTTATCATCAGCTCTATGTTTATTAGTTATCATTATATTATTTATAAATTCATCTCTATTTACAATCTCTGGATTAAAAACAATTTCATCGTTTTCAACTTTTTGCATATCTAATATATCGTTTAATAGTCCCATTAAATAATTAGATGATAATTTTATTTGATTAAAATAGTCTTTTAACTCTGTATCCTGTGATTCCTCTAATCCAAATTCCGCCATTCCTATAATTGCATTCATTGGTGTTCTCATATCATGACTCATTCTAGCCATAAATTCTGATTGTGCAGCATGAGATTGAGCTAATTCATTTTTTGCGATTAGTTCGTTTTTCAAACTAATAGACAATTTATCTGAATATTCACTATTAGCTTTATTTTTAACTATTAGAAAAATAATAGCAGTTACAAATGTAATTGTTGCTATGAAAATAAGTATAATAATCTTAACATTGTCATATATATATTCTCTCAAAGTAATAGTTCTAGTTAATTTTGAACTACCTATTAGATAACTTTGAATTTCATTATCTGTTAAAGAGTTTATTCCTTTATTTAATATAGTAAAAAGTTCAGTATTTTGCTTTCTATGTACAGCTGCCGCTAAATTTTCTGAAAACATTTCAGATGATATGTAATTTAACTTCGTATATCTTTGATTATCTTTTAAAATTTCAAGCTGATATATATTACTTATTACAGCATCAACTTCTTTATTTATCAAGGAATCTAAAGCTTCTGCAAAATCATCTTTTTTAATACAATTATATTTTCTTCTTATCACTTCGTAATTTGATAAATTATGACACTTACTTATTGCTATATCTATAAATTCCGCATTTCTAGTTGAATCATATATCATAACCCCCGGCACTTTCACATATGGTGAAGTTAATGAAGAAGCATTATCAATTTCCCAAGTGAAATTATCATTTGTAGCAGCAAGAATAGAATTTTCATCTTCTAGATATGCTTTCATAACATCTTCATAATCATCAAAAGTTTTATAAACAAAGTTCAAACCAGTTTTAGACGCTAGTTCATCAAATATATGTATAATAGCTCCATCCGCTTTTCCCTTTTTATTTTTAAAACTTAAAGGAAACCAATTTTTTTCATAAAAAACTGTAATCTCAGATGAATTTTCAATGAACTTTCTTTCGTTAATTGATAAATTTAATGATAATATTGAATTTTCATTTCCGTAATATTTCTTATATAAATCTCTATCAAAATATGGTGAGATAGACTTTAATTGAGTCATAGCATTATTCAGCTCGTTCAAAATATCTTTACGATTTTTAGCTACTGTAAAAAAAAATGGTGATGCAAAATATGATGCAATTACTTTTACATTTGAAATAGATGTAGCACTATATTCTACAGCTAAATCTATTTCTCCGCTATGTAAAGCTTCAACTACCTCGTAATTGTTTTCGAAAATAACTTTAGTAAAAGAAATATTTCTACTTTCAGTAAAAGTTCTGAGTTGATTTTCACGAAAAGTAGATGCCACAATTCCAATTTTTTTATTTTCCATGGCATCAAAATCTCCTAGCACAAATCTTTCATCACCCTCATCGGCTATTATGACCATCCAACCCTGTCCTTGTTCACTATCTGAATAAGTCATAAATTCAGTCCTGTATTCAACATAACCTACTCCTCCAAGTATATCAATCTTACCACTCTGCATGTTTTCAATACAATCTTGCCAATTTCCAAAAACGAATTCGTACTTCCATCCAGTATATTGAGCTAACTCCATATAGTATTCATAATTGTAACCATATAATTCATCTATAGTTTCACCATTTTGAAAACCATTCATATTATACCATCCAACTCTAACTATCTTTTGATCTGTATCATCAGTATTTTCATTTATTTTCTCATCATCTATTCCATATACATATCTTTGATTTACTATTAGTAAAAAAAGTAATAGTGTTAATAATATTCCTATGACATAATTTGATTTATTTTTTTCTTTCATAACAACTCCTACAATAGACATAATTCTAGTTCATTCCTTTAGTATACCCATAATTTAATATTTTAAACATAAACTACTTGACAGTTAGGATTTATTATGCTAATATTTTCTTAATTAGTGACCGAAGTCACAACAAATAATATTAAAATATAAAAGCCCGTAGGCAGTGATTAATTATAATCACCGTTTTTTTTTGGGAAAAGGAGAATTATTATGACAAAAACTAAGAAAATAGTTATTTCGGGACTAATGCTTGCATTATGTCTATTACTACCATTTTTAACTGGTCAAATTCAAACATTTGGCCGTATGTTAGCACCTATGCATCTTCCAGTATTATTAGCTGGATTTTTAGCAGGACCATTTTACGCAGCAGCTATAGGTTTTATAGCACCATTATTAAGATTTGTATTATTTTCTATGCCTCCAATATTTCCAGTTGGAATTGCTATGGCATTTGAATTACTTACTTATGGATTAGTAGTTGGAATTATGATGAACTTATTGAAAAAGAAAAATATAAAAAACATCTTCATATCATTAATTATTGCAATGATAGCAGGCAGAATTGTGTGGTCTATTACTATGTTTATAGTACTTGGAGGTGCATTTACACTTAAGATGGCTTTAACAGCATCAGTTATAAATGCAATACCAGGAATTATTTGCCAGTTGATTATTATTCCACCAATTGTTTATAAATTAAAAGATAGAATATAAAGGTTGGTTTGTATTTATGAAAAATATTGAAGAAATATACTCACATATTGATAAATTATTAGATAGTAAAAAAGCTATTGTTATAGCCATAGATGGAATGTCTTGTTCAGGTAAGACTACACTAGCAAATAAAATAGCAAACAAATATAATGCTTCTACAATACACATGGATGATTTTTTTCTTCCTTTAGAAAAAAGAACTGAAGAAAGACTTAATGAAGCAGGTGGTAACTTTGATAGAGAAAGATTTAAAGATGAAATTATGAAAAACATAGGAAACTCTTTCTCATATGGAAAATTTAACTGTAAAAAAATGAAAATTGATACCGAAGTATTTATTAAATTTTCCCCTGTAACAATAATTGAAGGTAGTTATTCTATGCATCCAGAGTTAACTGACATATATGATTTGAAAATATGCACAAAAGTCTCTGAAACAACTCAAATCACTAGATTGAAGCAGAGAGAAAGTATATCTTTAATTGAAAAATTTCTTTATATATGGATACCTATGGAAAATAAATATCATGAATACTATAAAATATATGAAAAATGTGATCTGATTTATACTAACTAGCTGATATTGAATGGAAACTAATTCTATGATATAATGACATCATATAGATTATATGGAGGCATTATATGAAAAGATATAAATTGTTAATTATAGATGGACAAGGTGGAAAGATAGGGAAACTTTTACTAGAAAGGCTTTTAGAATTCTATCCGTCAGACCTTATAACTGTAGTCGGTACACAGAGTATGGCAACAGTAAACATGCTTAAATCAGGTAAAGTAATAGGAGCTACTGGAGAAAATGCAGTCAAATTCAATTCCAAACAAGCTGATATAATTATAGGAGCTATAGGAATAGTTATTCCAAATGCATTGCACGGTGAAATTTCACCTGATATGGCAATCGCAATTGGAGAAAGCAGCGCTCAAAAATATTTACTTCCAATTAGTAATTGTGGAAACAATATAGTGGGTACTAAAGAAAAATCTATTAGTACTTTGATAATTGAAGCATGTGATGAAATTAAAAAATATATTTCATAAAGGAGCCTATTATGTTAAACTTTGAAGCAGCATTAACAAATCAGGAATTTTTAGATATTGCACTCAGATTATCATTTGCATTTTTAGCTAGTATTATAATAGGATTTGAACGTGAAAAAATCCATAAGCAAGCTGGAATGCGTACACATATTCTAGTTGCAATGACTAGTTGTATGCTAATGATTTTAGCACTTATATGGAAAGACTTAGATGCAACTGAGAACACAACACGTATAGTGCAAGGTGCTATAACAGGAGTAGGTTTTTTAGGCGCAGGAACTATAATTAGAGATGGATCAAAGATTAGAGGCCTTACAACATCTGCGACAATATGGATTGTATCTGCACTAGGATTAATGATAGGTGCTGGTATGTTCTATGTGAGTATAGTTTTGACTATAGTAATTCTTGTGGTTCTTCAGGTATTAGCAAAATTTGAGAATAGAATAATTAGATGCAATAGTAGATATAGGATTCACATATGTTCAAATGATATTGAAAAATCTGTATCTTCAATAATTCAGCAATTAGATGAACTGAAAATAAAACCATTAAATGTAAATATAAATAAAGATTCAAAAACTATGAGTTATGTAGTTTATTTATCTGCTAAAGAACATAGAAAAATCTATGATATGCTATATGATAGCAAAGAAATATATGAAGTAAAATCCGATATACTAAATTAAATACAATTCTAAATAAAAAACACTTTTTCAATATACTCTAATAATAAATTAGAATATATGAAATAAGTGTTTTTATTATTTATTCTATAAAATCATCATATTAAAATAGCTTGAAATGGATAGAATCATACCTACACCAATGGCTAATGATGTTGCTATAATTATAGCTTCAGCACCCCTTGCTAATCCAGAAACTAAATCACCTCTCATAGCATCTTGAATCGCATTAGTCATAGCTAATCCTGGTAAAAGTGGCATCATACCACTAATTATAGCTATTTTTGAATCAATTTCTATAGGCATTAATTGAAATAAAAATGCAACCGATGAAATAATAATTCCACCAATTAAAGCAAGAAAAAATGGATGAGACTCAATTTTTATCATTTTCTCAGTAACTAGTGTAACTAATAATCCAGCTATAAAAGCACATATGAATTCATAAAATCCACCGAAAAACAAAAGAGAGAAAAATCCAGCAGATAAACCTTCATATGAAAATTTTAGCCATTTGTATTTACCATCATTACTTGTTTTATCTATTTCCTTTATCTCTTTTATAGCATCTTTTATCTCCATATTACCAGAAGATATTTTTCTAGAAAGATTATTCAACTTATCCAATTTATCTAAATTTATCGAACGTTTTTTTATTCGCTTTATCAAAGTTGTTTCACCACTATCTATATCACCTACAGTTATAAAAATACCTATAGGTAATGCTATAGATTCTACATGCTCTATGCCATAAGCATAACAAATATATTTACATATATCTTCAGCTCTGTAAGTTTCTCCACCGTTTTCTAAGATGATTCTCCCAGCCATACCTATCAGATATAAAACTTCTTTATTACTAGAAGAAAGAGGATCATCATTTTTTTTCAAAACTCTTTTATTTTTATCTTTGAAAATTAGAAAAAGAACACTTGCAACAGACATAGATATAGCCATAATAATTATGTAAAGAATTGTTTTAGCTCCTATCAAAGAACCTGTACTTATATCAGCATTTACTAAATAAGACATAGTTTCATATAATCCTAGACCTGGAACTATAGTTATAATTGCAGGAAAAATAAAAATTGTAGCTGGTTTATAAAATTTTCTAGCTAATAATTCACATATGATAGTAGCTACAAAAGTTCCAAGAAAAAAAGCACTTGTATTGTAACCTTTACTAGCAATAATATAATATACTAAATATGCAATTGCACCGGTTATAGCACTATAAAAAATAGTTTTTCTAGTGCATTTCATAATCAATGCGAAAAATAAAGTAGCAGCAAAGCTACATGTTATTACTATAAAAATATTTAAACAGTCAAACATTATGACCTCCCTTAATCTTTTATATATTTTAATACACAAGAAAAGTAAAGTCAATAAAAAGATAGCGTCAAGTTACTTTGGGTTTTATTTTTATAGAAATGTAGATAGTTTTTCTTGAAATCAATATTAAAAATGTCTGATCAACGATTGCGTTCGCAGAATTGTATGTTCATTCGTCTTTCACGGTGCCCAAACTCGCGGAAAAATACAATCCATGTTCTAACTGTCTTTTTCCGCTCAAACAC
>Ga0193963_1001113_pt1 | contig 13631 bp, 13 predicted proteins | sample FB_6_MG_FD_140359 | JGI IMG/M metagenome (GOLD analysis project Ga0193963, IMG submission 140359) | Microbial mat bacterial communities from the Broadkill River, Lewes, Delaware, United States - FB_6_MG | ecosystem: Environmental > Aquatic > Freshwater > River > Microbial mats | place: USA...
ATGGTTGGGAGACTAGAAGAAGAAGAGAACCTGGATTTGATTGGGGAATTATTGAGTTAGCAAAACCAGCTGTTATTGATAATATTATGTTAGATACGAACTTTTTTAAAGGTAATTTTCCAGACTCATTCTCAATTTGTGCCGCTTTTGTAAAAGAATCAACAGATGACTCTTTAGTACCTCAGAGTATTTTTTGGGAAGAACTAATTTCTACACAAAAACTTCAAATGGATAATAAACATTATTTTGATAAAAGTTTTTTACTACAAAATAGACCAATTACTCATATAAGAGTTAATATCTTCCCTGATGGTGGAATTTCAAGACTAAAACTTTTTGGTAAATTTATAAAAGATATTGAGTTAAAAGATTTAATATGAGTATTGATTTAAAACCAGAATTACTTAATAGGAACAATTTTAAAGAGTATGGAGAGGTTATTTCTACTGAATATAGTGAATCTAAAATCATCAATAATGGTTTTGCAAAAAAGCACTATGAACTTTGTATTATGGATGCAAATGAAAATGGTGGAAAATCAACTCTTCACATATATGAAGCAAAAAAAAGAGAGTTTCCTCTACAAATAACAATGCTAGAAAAACATCCATATTTTTCTCAAACTTTTATGCCAAGAAGTACAAAACCTTTTTTGGCTGTTGTTTGTTTAGGTGACGATACTCCCGATTTATCTACTTTAAAAGCTTTTGTAACAAATGGCAATCAAGGAGTTTTTTATAGAAGAGGAGTTTGGCATTTTCCTTTAATTAGCCTAGAAGATGATGAACAATTTATTGTAATAGATAGAAGTGATTGTGGAATAAAAGAGAATACAATTGAAGAGTGTATTGAGCTTGAACTAAAAGAAAAAATTTATTTAAAGAAGGAATATTAATGTATATAAATATTGGCACACTAAAAGTTGATAAACAGTTAGAAGAGTTAATAAACAAAGAGATTCTTCCCAGTACTAATATAAAAAGTGATATATTTTGGAAAAAATTTGAAAATATAATTAATGAATTAAGCCCTATAAATAAAGCTTTATTAAAAAAAAGAGATGATTTACAAACAAAGATTGATAATTGGCATAAAAATAATACTTATGATGCAAAAAATCTAAGACCATATAAAGACTTTTTAAAAGAGATTGGATACTTAGTTGAAGAGAAAGAAGAGTTTCAAATCAGCACAGAAAATGTGGACGAAGAGATTGCTTTACAAGCAGGTCCTCAATTAGTTGTGCCTCTTAAAAATGCAAGATTTGCACTTAATGCAGCAAATGCACGATGGGGAAGTTTGTATGATGCTTTATATGGAACAGATGCCATATCAAAAGAGGGTGAATACGCTCCTACAAAAGAGTACAATAAAAAAAGAGGTTCACAAGTAGTTGAGTTTGCAAAAGAGCATTTAGATTGTGTAGCACCATTAAAAGATGCTTCTCACAAAAATGTTACATCATATTTTATAGAAGATAATCAACTTAAAATAATATTAAAAAAAGGCTTCTTGACAACACTAGATGATAGCAGCCAATTTGTAGGATTTAGAGGAGATAAGAAAAATCCAAGTGCTATACTGCTTAAAAACAATAACTTACATGTTGAGATTCAAATTGATAAAGAGAGTTTTATTGGAAAACTAGATTCAGCAGGAGTAAAAGATATTCTTGTTGAAGCTGCTATTACAACAATTATGGATTGTGAAGACTCAATTGCAGCAGTAGATGCTCAAGATAAAGTAGAAGTTTATAGAAACTGGTTTGGACTTATGAAAGGAACTTTGGAAGAGAATTTTGAAAAAGGCAATAAAACAGTTTTAAGAACTTTACAAAATGATAGAGTTTATAAAACAGCTGATAACAAAGAATTAACACTGCATGGAAGAAGTCTACTTTTTATTAGAAATGTAGGTCATCTTATGACAAATCCAAGTATCTTAAATAAGGATGGAAATGAAGTTTTTGAAGGAATCATGGATAGCATGATTACGGTCTTAGCTGCACTTCCAGATATCAATAATACAAATGAAAAATCAAACTCTAGAACAAAAAGTATTTATATAGTAAAACCAAAAATGCACGGACCCCATGAAGTTGCATTTGCAATAAATACTTTTGAGATGGTTGAAGAGGCTTTAGACTTACCAATAAATACAATCAAAATTGGAATTATGGATGAAGAGAGACGAACAACAATCAATTTAAAAGAGTGTATAAGAGCAGCAAAAGAGAGAGTAGTATTTATAAATACTGGATTCTTAGATAGAACAGGAGATGAGATTCATACCTCTATGCTTGCAGGTGCTTTTGTACCTAAAACACAAATGAAACAACAAGCTTGGATAAAAGCTTATGAAGAGTGGAATGTTGATATTGGATTAGAGTGCGGATTACAAGGAAAAGCACAAATAGGAAAAGGAATGTGGGCAATGCCAGATGAAATGGCAGCTATGTTAGAGCAAAAAATAGTCCATCCAAAATCAGGAGCAAATACCGCTTGGGTACCATCTCCAACAGGAGCAGTTTTACACTCTATTCATTATCATAAAGTAAATGTACCATCAATACAAAATGAACTTAAAAACAGAACAAGAGCAAATTTAGATGACTTATTAACTCTGCCTCTTTTAGAAGATACTTTAACAAAAGAACAAATCAAATTAGAACTAGACAATAATTGTCAAGGGCTTTTGGGATATGTAGTTAGATGGATTGATGCAGGTATTGGCTGTTCAAAAGTACCTGATATAAACAATATTGGACTTATGGAAGATAGAGCAACACTTAGAATCTCTTCTCAACATATAACAAACTGGTTGGAACATAAGATTTGTACAAAAGAAGAAGTAATGAATTCTTTAAAAAATATGGCAGTTGTTGTAGATAAGCAAAATGAAAAGGATCCAACTTATAATAGTATAGCTCCATCTTTTGATGGCATTGCTTTTAAAGCAGCTTGTGACTTAGTATTTAAAGGTAAAATACAACCAGCTGGATATACTGAGCCATTACTTCATGAGTATAGAAAATTATATAAAAGAGGCTAAGAATGACATCATTTGGAGAAATTATTTTATGGTTAGGGGTGATTTTTCCTTTAGTTTTTAGTGCAGGTCCTGGTAATGTATTGTGTGCAGTCTGTGGAGCAAATAATGGATTTAAAAAATCAATACCTTTTATTTTAGGATTGAATTTTTCTTATACATTATATTCTTTACTTATTGGTTTTGGTTTGGGCAGTATTTTACTAAAATTTCCAACAATATTCTTTATAGTACAACTTTTAGGAGTTATTTATATCTTTTGGCTTGGCTATAAATTTTTAATTAGAAAAGAAGTTCACACTAATGAGTCTAATACCAAACTTACATTCTTAGATGGTGTAATATCTCAAGCTTTAAATATAAAAGGACTTACAATAGTTATAACTATGTATTCACAGTTTTTAAATGAAGATAGTTCTTTGAGTTATGAAGTTATAAGATTAAGTTTATTATTGTTGATTTTAAATCTATTTACACATACTACTTGGTCTTATGGTGGAGCTTGGATGGCACAAAAGTTTGCCTCCAATTATGCCGTACAAGTTCAAAGTAAAATATTTGGTTCAATGCTTATTTTGATATCTTTATGGTTATTATTTAAAGCTATTGAATAAAAAATAGACAGTTGGAAATAGTATATATATTTGTTTTTTGTTAATATAATATTACTAATAAATAAGGCGTTTAATGAGTTTAAAGTTTAGTTTTAAAGATGAAAATTTTAGTCTAGATAGATTAAATCTTCCATCAAGATATTACCTATTTAAAGAAAAAGAAAACTATATCAAATTACTTAATATTGGCGAAGGTATTTTTCCAAAAGATAGAATAAAAACAAACTTTAAACTAGATAATTCAAATCTTATAATTACTACAGAATCTGCTACTAAAATATACCCATCCAACTCAAAATTTTATAGTATAAATTTAATAGATATTAATATACAAAACTCTTCAAATTTAGAGTTTTTAAATGATGAACTTATTTTATATAAAGATGCAAAGTTTATTCAAACTTTTAGACTTGTTTTTGATAAAAGTTCAACTTTTTTTTATACTGATATTTTAAGTAATGGGAGAAGTTTTGAAGATTTTGATTTTACAAGTATGAAAATAAAAAACACTTTCTTTGAAAATGATAAATGTGAATATATAGAAAAATTTGATATTGATGGATTGGAATTAAAAGATTATGTAAAAAGAAAAAGTTCAGTTAAAAATCTTTTTGCAAAAGTTTATATAAAAACTTTAGATAATGAAACTTTTCTGAAAACTTTAGAAAAAGAAGAGGTTTTTACTTTTACATATTCAAAATCAAAGAAGCTAATAATAGGTGTTTTAAGTAGTGATAATATGGCTATTTTAAAAGAAAAAGTATCTAATATTTGGGATATTTATAGAAATACTTTACAAAAAAACAAATTTAATATGGGGAAACAATAAAAAGGAGTTAAAAATGAAAAAAATAGGATTATTATTAGGATTAGCAAGTGTAGCTTTTGCACATACAGGTGTTCATTCTACAGGTGGATTTATGAGTGGATTATTACACCCAATAGGTGGATTTGATCATATTTTAGCAATGGTTGGTGTTGGTGCTCTTGCCTATGTTGTAGGACAAAAAGGATTTGTCTCTATTTTATCATTTATATTTTGTATGGTGCTAGCAGCTGTAATAGGTTATAGTGGTGTAGCGATAATAGGTATAGAAGAAGGAATTTTACTTTCGATTGCTGTTATATTTTCATTACTTATGGTTGCAAATAAAATACCAACAATTTTTATTGCATCTATAGTTGGTGTATTTGGATTTTTTCATGGGTTTGCTCATGGAACTGAGTTTGCAACTGGAAGTTTTATAAGCTATATTTTTGGATTTACTTTATCTACGCTTGCACTTCATATTGTAGGTTTTGCTATTGCATATATTTCTAGTCAAAAAATTGTAAAAGCAAGAGTTTAGATACTATGTTATTAACAAATAGAGAACAAGAAAAGTTGATGATATATACAGCTGCAAAGTTAGCTCAAGAACGGAAAGATAGAGGCTGTAAGCTAAATTTTCCAGAAGCTACAGCTATTATCACATCATATATTTTAGAAGGTGCAAGAGATGGTAAAAGTGTTGCTCAACTTATGGTTGATGCAACAAAAGTTTTAAATCATGAAGATGTAATGGATGGAATATCTTCTATGATGGATATGGTTCAAGTGGAAGCAACTTTTGATGATGGAACAAAATTAGTAACTGTTCATAGTCCAATTCAAGGAAATGATGAACTAGTTCCGGGTGAATACTTTATAAAAAGTGGTGATATTGAACTAAATGAAAATAAAGAAATTACTAGCTTAGAAGTTGAAAATAAAGGTGATAGACCAGTTCAAATTGGTTCACATTATCACTTTTTTGAAGTAAATAATAATCTTGATTTTAATAGAAGTGAAGCATATGGAAAAAGACTTGATATTCCAGCTGGAACATCAGTTAGGTTTGAGCCAGGAAGTAAAAAGAAAATAAATTTAGTGGAATATTCAGGAAATAGATATATGAGTGGATTTAATGCTTTAGTTGAAGGTAACTTAGATGATGAACCAACTAAAGAGAAAGCTATGAAAAACTTATCAAAGTTCTTAGGAGAATAAGATGAAAATATCAAAAGAAAAATATGCTTCAATGTATGGACCAACAACAGGAGATAGATTTAGACTTGCGGATACTTCACTAATAGCTGAAATTGAAAAAGATTATACAACTTACGGTGAAGAAGTAAAATTTGGTGGTGGTAAAACAATCAGAGATGGAATGGCACAAAGTCCAAAAGCTATAGATGTTGCTGATTTGATTATTACAAATGCTGTTATTATTGATTATACAGGAATTATAAAAGCAGATATTGGAATAAAGAATGGAAAAATCTGTGCTATTGGAAAAGCTGGAAATCCTGAACTTTGTGATGGAATTACAGATGGTTTAGAAATTGGTGCAAATACAGAAATACTTTCCGCTGAAGGTAAAATAATAACAGCAGGTGGAATTGACTCTCATATTCACTTTATTTCTCCTACTCAAATAGATGAAGCATTATCAAGTGGAGTTACTACAATGGTAGGAGGAGGAACTGGTCCAAATACTGGTACAAATGCTACTACTTGTACTCCAGGTGAGTGGAATATCACTAAAATGATTGAGTCGGTTGAAAACTATCCTTTAAACTTTGGTTTTATGGGAAAAGGAAACTCATCTTCTTATGAGGCTTTACAATCACAGATTGAAGCAGGTGCAATGGGTCTTAAACTGCATGAAGATTGGGGAAGTACACCAAATGCTATAGATACTTGTTTAAGTGTTGCCGATGATTTTGATGTACAAGTTGCAATTCATACTGATACTTTAAACGAATCTGGTTTTGTAGAGAATACAGTAGATTCTTTTAAAAATAGAACTATTCATACTTTCCACTCTGAAGGTGCAGGAGGTGGACATGCTCCTGATATTATGAAAGTTGCTGGACTTGCAAATGTATTACCATCTTCTACTAATCCAACATTGCCATATACAAAAAATACAATAGAAGAACATCTTGATATGCTTATGGTTTGTCATCATTTAAGCCCTAAAATTCCTGAAGATGTAAGTTTTGCAGAAAGTAGAATTCGTGGTAATACAATTGCAGCTGAAGATGTACTTCATGATATTGGTGCTATTAGTATTACTAGTTCTGATTCTCAAGCTATGGGAAGAGTTGGTGAAGTACTTATAAGAACTTGGCAAGTTGCTGACTCAATGAAAAACCAAAGAGGTGCATTAGCTTCTGATAATGAAGAATGTGATAATAATAGAATCAAAAGATATATTGCAAAATATACAATAAATCCAGCAATTGCTTGCGGTATTGATGAACATGTAGGTAGTGTTGAAGTTGGCAAGATGGCTGACTTGGTTTTATGGGATAGGGCATTTTTTGGAGTGAAACCTAGTTTAGTTATAAAAGGTGGATTTATAGCACTTTCTGTAATGGGTGATGCAAATGCATCTATTCCAACACCTGAACCAAATTTATATAGAAAGATGTTTGGTTCACATGGAAAAGCTAGTGCAAAAACTAGTGCTATTTTTACTTCTAAAGTAGCCTTTGAGAATAAACTAGGTGAAAAAATTGGTATACAAAAAGAAGTGTTAGCAGTTAAAAATACACGTAATATTGGTAAAAAAGATATGAGATTAAACGACTTTATAGGTGACATTGTAGTTGACCCTGAAACCTATGATGTTTTAGTAGATGGGAAGTTAATTCAATCTAATTATGTCGATACTGTGCCAATGGCAAAAAAATATTTTATGTTCTAGGAAAATTATGATAAAAAAAGTTATTGAAATAAAAAAAGAGATTGAGTGTAGTGATGAGGTTGAACTATCATGGTTTGATATGCAAAAGCCAAATCTTACAGCTATATCTAATAATGGAGTGAACTTTATTGTAAAAGCAAAGTTTACACATTTACATGAAAATGATATTTTACTTTGTGAAGATGGATATGCAATTAAAGTTAAAAGAAGTGAAGATAATATTTATATATTAGAGTTTAAAGATGCTCTTAATTTTGCAAAAATAGCCTATGAAGTAGGTAATCGTCACCAACCTGTAATGATTGAAGATTTAAAAATTGTTGTATTAGATGATATATCTTTAAATGATATAGTTGAAAATGCATATAAAAATAATGAAATAAATATTACTAAAACAACAGGATATTTTAAAGCAAATGGAAAAGCACATCACTCGCACTAATCACATGAATCTAAAAAGTTTAAGTAGATTTATGCAAATATTTGATGGGAGTTTTCCATCAGGTGTATTTGTACACTCTTTTGGTTTAGAACCTCATATTGTAAAAGAAAAAGTTAAGGATATTGACTCTCTTAAAATATATTTAGAGAATCTAATAATTGATCAGTATTCTAAAATGGAATTTGTTTATATCCAAAAGACATATAAGTACTTAGAAGAGAATAGACTTTTTTTGCTAAAAAAACTTGATAATGAAATATCATCTTATTTAACATATGAATATGCAAAAGCATCAAAGAATATAGGACATAATTACTATATCCAAATAAAAGATACAGTAAGTACATCTATTGTAAAAGAGTATTTCAATTTAATAAAAGAAGAAAAAACAGATGCAAATGAGCTAATAGTTTTAGCTTCTTATGCATATGATTTGAATATTGATATAAAAGATTTTATTGTGATGTGGACAAAGAAAAATCTTATAAATATAGCAGCTACTAGTATAAAGATATCAAGAATTAAACCTTCTGATATTCAAAAAATGCTTTTTGAATTTGATGATATTCTTGAAAATATTGATATTAATACTAATAAAAAGATTACAAATTTCAATCCTTTATTTGAAGAAGTGATATTTGAGCATAAAACACTAGAACCAAAGATGTTCGTAACATAAAAAAAAGGAAATATATAATGAGTTTAAAAATAGGAATAGCAGGACCAGTAGGAAGCGGAAAAACTTCTTTAATTGAAGCTCTTACAAATACACTAAAAGATGAATATAAAATTGGTATTGTAACAAATGATATTTATACAACAGAAGATGCAAATTATCTTAAAAAAACACTTGATTTACCAGAAGAACAAATTATAGGTGTTGAAACAGGTGGTTGTCCTCATACTGCAATACGTGATGATATTTCAATGAATCAAAAAGCTGTTGTTTCTTTAGAAGAAAAGTTTAATAGTGATATTGTATTTGTTGAAAGTGGAGGAGATAATCTTAGTGCTACTTTTTCATATGAATTAATTGATTATTATATTTATGTAATAGATGTAGCTCAAGGTGCTGATATACCCAGAAAAAAAGGTGCAGGATTACTTTTCTCTGATTTACTTATTGTAAACAAAACTGACTTAGCTCCATATGTTGGAGTTGAAATTGAAAGTATGAAAAGTGATGTAAAAGAGAATCGAAAAAACAAACCTTATGTTTTTGTTTCAAATAAAGATGAAGCTACTTTAAATGAAGTTAAAGATTGGATTTTAGCTTTGATGTAAGTATTATAAGATAATATGACCTTAGAAAACTAATTCTAAAGTCATATTAGAAGAAGTGACTACTTCTTTTTTTTAGCTTTTTTTGAAGTTTCTTTAGTTTTAACTACTTTTTTTGTAACTTTCTTTTTAGAAGGTTTTTTAGCTACTTTTTTACTAACTTTTTTAGTGATTTTTTTAGCAGGTTTTTTCTTTTCTGCTTTTTTAGCAGCTTTTTTCTTAGCAATCTTTTTTTCAGCTTTCTTTTTAGCTACTTTTTTCTTTTCTTTCTTTTTCTTGTCAGCTTTTTTAGCTACTTTCTTTGCTGCTTTTTTAACTTTTAATTCTTTTTCTTCTTTTGACATATTGTCTCCTTAATTTTTAATATTTGGAATATTAGCATTTTTAATTATAAATGTCAATAAAATATAGGTTTTTTCTTTAAAATATAGATATTAGATTTAATTTATAGCTTAAAATAAAATTAATAAATAACTAATTCTCAACTTTATTTTGATATACTCATCCCCCAAATATTAAAAAAAGAGAATAAATGATAAAAAAATTTCTATTAACCTGCCTTTTAAGTTCAATGCTTTTTGCAGACCAAAATACATATACAAAAGAGCAATTAGAAAAAATGATAGGTAAAATGATAATGTTAGGTTTTCAAGGACAAAAAGTAGAAACAAGAGATAAAATCTACCAAGATATAAAGAAATATGATTTAGGTGGAGTTATACTTTTTGATAAAGATCCAAATGATAAAAAGAAAATAAAAAATATTAAAGACCCAAAACAGTTAGCAAAACTTACATCACAATTACAAGCAATTAATAAAACTAATCTTCTTATTTCAATAGACCAAGAGGGTGGAATAGTACAAAGACTTAAAGAATCAAAAGGTTTTATAAATACACCAAAAGCAAGTATTATAGGTACAAAAAGTGAAGAATATGCACAAAAAACTTATTCTAAACTTGCAAAAGTATTAAAGAAAAGCGGCTTAAATGTAAACTATGCCCCCGTAGTTGATTTAAATATTAATCCTAATAATCCAGTAATTGCAAAACTAGGTAGGTCTTTTGGAAAAAGTTCAAATGAAGTAGTAAAGTATGCTTCTATTTTTACAAAAGAGATGAAAAAGCAACATATAATTTCAGTACTTAAACACTTTCCTGGACACGGTTCATCATTAAGTGATTCTCATAAAGGTTTTGTAGATATTACAAATACTTGGCAAAAAGAAGAATTAGAACCATATAAGTATTTTATAAAAAATAGTTTAGTTGATATGATTATGAGTGCTCATGTTGTAAATAGAAACCTAGATTATTCTCTTCCTGCAACTTTGTCTTGGAATATAAATACTAAAATTTTAAGAAAAGAGTTAGGGTATAAAGGTGTTCTAATTAGTGACGATTTACAAATGTATGCTATTTCAAAACACTATAGTTTGGACGATACAGTAAGACTTGCTATTAATTCTGGAATTGATATGTTGATGTTTGCAAATCAATTAGCAAAGCCTTTAAAACTTGAAACTATTATAAACTCAGTATATAAACAAGTAAGAAGTGGTGAGATTAAAATGCATAGAATAAATGATGCTAATAAAAGAATAGATGCTTTAAAGAAGAAGTTGTAGTAAATTCTTGTTTATAAAATTAACATAAGCTATACTTCTGAATATTAAAAAAGAAAGGGTAAATATGTATGAAAAAATAAGTGAACAGTTTGCAAGTGATAACTATTCTCAAATTTGTCCTGAAGTACTGGAAAAAATAATAGAATTAAATCAAGATAATTCACAGGCATATGGTAATGACTACTATACAAAATATGCAGCAGATAAATTACGTGAATTATTTGAAATAGATTGTGAAATTTTCTTTGTATTTAATGGAACAGCTGCTAATTCATTAAGTTTAGCAGCATTATGTCGATCATATCATAGTATTATATGTAGTGATGTTGCACATATAGAAACAGATGAATGTGGCGCACCAGAGTTTTTTTCCAATGGTTCAAAACTTCTTATAGCCGAAGGTGAGAATGGTAAGTTAAGACCAGAAGATATTGAGTATTTAGCTACAAAAAGAGAAGATATTCATTATCCAAAACCAAAAGTGATTTCTTTAACTCAATCAACTGAACTTGGGACTATTTATAGTATTGAAGAATTAAAAGCTATAAAAAAAGTTGCAGATAAACATGGTTTATTTATTCAAATGGATGGTGCAAGATTTGCAAATGCAGTAGCTTCGCTTGACTGTAAACCAGCAGATATTACATGGAAAGTTGGTGTTGATGTTTTATGTTTCTCTGGAACAAAGAATGGAATGGCAATGGGAGAGATTGTTATATTTTTTGATAGAAAATTAGCAGAAGATTTCGACTATAGATGTAAACAAGCAGGTCAATTAGCTTCCAAAATGAAATTTATTTCAGCACAGTGGATTGCTTTACTTGAAAATAATTTATGGAAAAGAAATGCAAGTCACGCTAATAGCATGGCAAAGTATTTTGAAGAAAAAGTATCTAAAATTGATGGAATAAAAATAAAATTCCCTGTTCAATCAAATAGTGTATTTATTGATGCTTCAGAAAAAGTAATGTCTAAACTTAAAGAAAAAGGATGGATTTTTTATAACTTTATTGGTTTAGGTGGAGGAAGATTTGTATTCTCATGGAATTCTTCAACTCAAAGAATTGATAAATTAATAAAAGATATTAAAAAATTAAAAAGTTTAACATAGAGTATAACTAAGGTTAAATAAATAGAAAAAAACACACCTATGCTAAATAATTTATAATAAGTTAGAAGGGTAATAATTGTGATATTGAAAGTGTCATTTGATTTTGTAGAAATACTTAATTGCAAATTTCATTATTCAAATGGTTAATTAATGATATAATTTTAAATGAATAAACTCCTTACAATATTTTTGATCATTCTTTTTAATATAAACTTTTCATTTGCAAATGAAATAAACACCATAGATTTATCCAAAAATAAATGGGAATATAGATGGGGTGATTCTCCCTTTGAAAATAATATTCCAGTATGGACTAAAGAAAATGCAAATTCAGATAAATGGAAAGAGATAAAATTTCCAAGTAATCCTCCTAATCGAGCTAATCAAACTAATGTTTGGTATAGAGTTCAACTACCTGCTACATTAACAAAGGATCCCACTTTATATATTTTTAGTATTGATTTAATATCAGAAGTTTATTATAAAGGGAAACAAATATACCATTTTGGTGATTTTGATGAAGAAGGTAAGGGTGAATTTAAAGGTTGGCCTTGGCATATGATACCTTTAGCTGATAATAGTGGTGGTGAATATTTGTATTTTAGAGTATATTCTTATTATATCGATATAGGATTATGGGGAGAAGTTTTAATATCTTCAAAAGGTCATTTATTTGAAAAGCTATTAAACGATGACATCCCAAAAATAATGATTGGTTCTATTGCAATTTTTGTAGGAATACTATTCATATTGTCTTTCTTATCAAGATTGAAAAGAATTGAATTATTTATTTTAGGTTTATTATTTTTAGCACAAGGTCTTGATGTACTTCTTTCGGCAAAGATACTTGAACTATATTTATATTACCCCTTATTAAAACAATATTTATTAGCGACATCATTCTTTTTCTTTCCAGTTGGAATGGCTTTATTTATGGATAAAACTATAAAAGGTAAAATACCTTTTAATCTCATCAAACGAGTATGGCAAATACATTTAGTATATCTAATATGTGCAGTCTTTGGTTCTTTATTTGGTCTTTATGATATCGTCTCAACCTACGAATATTTTGACATCTTATATCATTTTGTTACTCTTCCTATTTTAACTTTATTTATGATCTATTTCTTTTATAAAGGAGATAGTGAAACTAAAATTATCACTTTTAGTTTTTTTATAATATCTCTATATTGGTTTTATACATATTTAATTGCATATGGTATTGTAACATGGGCAGAGTATCCAAGTGATATCGCTATTTTTTCATGTTTATTACTTTTATCCTATTCTTTAATCAATAAGTTAAATTATGCAGATGATATTGAAAAGCAAAAAAATGAATTACTAATTACATCTACTATGGATCATTTAACAAAATTAAGAAATAGAAAAGAAATAGATTATATATTAGATAGTAATGTAAAAATTTTTAATCGATATAATGAATCTTTCTCTATAATTTTATTGGATATTGATGATTTTAAAAAAGTTAATGATAATTATGGACATTTAGTTGGTGATGAAGTGTTAATTAATATTGCTAATATTTTAAAAGAACACACACGTGAAATTGATATAGTTGGAAGATGGGGTGGAGAAGAATTTCTTATTATTTGTACACGTACTAATGAGGAAGAAGCTTCAATACTAGCAGAGAAATTAAGAAAAAAGATAGAAGAAAATCAATTTAATACAGTAGGATACAAAACAGCTAGTTTTGGAGTGTCTTCTTATAAAGAAAATGACTCGTTATCTACACTTTTAATAAGAACAG
>Ga0193963_1001114_pt1 | contig 13627 bp, 14 predicted proteins | sample FB_6_MG_FD_140359 | JGI IMG/M metagenome (GOLD analysis project Ga0193963, IMG submission 140359) | Microbial mat bacterial communities from the Broadkill River, Lewes, Delaware, United States - FB_6_MG | ecosystem: Environmental > Aquatic > Freshwater > River > Microbial mats | place: USA...
TCCTTCATATCCGGGAAATGGTGCTCAAAGAAATTAACCCATCCAGGACAACATGATGTAAGTATTGGTAAACGAACATCTTTGTCTCCATTTAAATGACGAGTTAATCTATCAAGTAATTCAGTTCCTTCTTCCATAATGGTAAGATCGGCACTAAAATCAGTATCGAAGACTTTATCAAAACCTATAACTCTAAGTGCTGCTGCCATTTTACCTGTAACAAGAGTCCCTGGCTTTAAACCAAATTCCTCTCCAAGTGCCGCACGAACAGCAGGTGCTGTTTGTACTATCACTGTCTTATCAGGATTAGCTAAATCTCTAATTAATTTATTACTAAATGATCTTTCTGTTAAAGCGCCAACTGGACAAACAGCCACACACTGTCCACAGAATGTACATTCAGAATGTTGTAAATCTTGTTCAAAAGCTGGTGCCACAATAGTATTAAAACCTCTATTTATAGCATGTAGTGCTCCTACTGTCTGTATATCATTACACATTGTTTCACAACGTCGACATAGAATACACTTATCCATATCTCTGATTATCGCAGGAGAAAAATCTAATTTAAAAGATGTTCTTTCTCCTTCATAAGGTATCTCTCTGACACCTAACCTGATTGCTAAGCTCTGTAAATCACAGTTTCCTGATTTAGGGCAAACCAAACAATCAGTTGGGTGATCAGACAATATTAATTCTAATACTGTTCTACGTGCATTAAGAACTCTTATTGTATGTGTATGAACAACCATTCCTTCCATACAATCAGTAGAACATGATGGAGCTAGATTTCTTCTTCCCTCGACTTCCACTACACAAATACGACAAGATGCTGGCTTATTCTTAATACACATTTCGTCAAGATTCATATAGCAAAGAGTAGGAATATCAATGCCTATTTCTCTAGCGGCTTCAAGAATTGTCGTTCCTTTTGCTACTTCAACAATCTTATTATCTATAGTTAATTTAATCATTTTACTCATTTTCTTGTCCTCCATACTAAATGCTAATAGCGTTAAACTTACATTTCTCCATACAAGCACCACACTTTATACATTTGTCTTGCTTAATAACGTGTACTTCTTTACGTTTACCAACAATAGCATCTACAGGACAAACACGAGCACATAACGTACAACCTACACATAGGTCTCTATCTATATTATACTCAAGTAACATCTTACACTGTCCAGCCTGGCATTTTCCATACTTCACATGATCAACATACTCGTCGTAAAAATTCTCCATTGTAGAGATAACTGGATTTGGAGATGTCTGACCTAATCCACAAAGAGCAGTATCCTTAACAACTTTACTTAGATTCTTCATAGTTTCTAAGTCTTCCATTGTTCCATCACCATGTGTTATCTTCTCAAGTAATTCATGTAATCGCTTATTTCCTATTCTACAAGGAGCACATTTTCCACACGACTCTTCAACTGTAAATTCAAGATAGAACTTAGCTACGGAAACCATACAATCGTCCTCATCCATAACAATCATACCTCCTGATCCCATCATGGAACCAACAGAAAGAAGATTATCAAAGTCAATAGGAATATCAAGATGCTTTTCAGTTAAACAACCACCTGAAGGCCCTCCTGTCTGGACAGCTTTAAATTTCTTACCATCTTTAATACCACCTCCAATTTCATAAATAACTTCACGAAGGGTAGTTCCCATAGGCACCTCAATAAGTCCTACGTTATTAATCTTTCCAGCAAGGGCAAATACTTTAGTACCTTTAGATTTCTCAGTACCTATTTTATTATACCAGTTCGCTCCTTTTAATAAGATTGCAGGAACATTAGCTAACGTTTCAACATTATTAACGTTTGTAGGTTTTCCTAGATATCCAGATTCTGCAGGGAATGGTGGCTTAAATGTAGGCTCTCCTCTTTCTCCTTCCATTGAATGAATAAGTGCAGTCTCTTCTCCACAAACGAAGGCTCCTGCTCCATATCTCAATTCTATATCAAAATCAAAACCTGTACCCATTATATCTTTTCCTAAAAGTCCCATCTCTCTTGCTTGAGAAATAGCCACTTCTAATCTTTCAATAGCTAACGGATATTCAGCTCGTATATATACTAATCCTTCTGTTGCTCCCATGCAATAACCACAAACAGCCATTGCCTCAAGAATAGAGTGAGGATCACCTTCTAATATTGATCTATCCATAAATGCTCCCGGGTCACCCTCATCGGCATTACAAACAACATATTTCTGATCAGCATCATTTTTACTGGCAATTTCCCACTTCAATCCTGTTGGGAAACCTCCTCCTCCTCGTCCTCTTAAACCAGATAACTTTATTTCATCTAATACTTCCTGAGGAGTTTTTACTGAAAGACACATACTCAAAGCAGCGTATCCGTCTCTGGCAATATACTCTTCTATATTTTCAGGATTTATAAATCCACAATTTCGAAGAGCTATTCTCATTTGTTTTTTGTAGAAGTCCATGTGCTTTGAATCGCTCACTTCTTCTTTTCTCTCAGGATCTACGTAAAGTAATCTCTTTACTTTACGACCTTTGATTATGTGCTCTTTTATAATCTCTTCTGTATCTTTTGGGGTAACTTGTACATAGAAGGTATTATCAGGTAATATCTTAACGATAGGACCTTTTTCACAAAAACCAAAGCAACCTGTTGCTATCACTTGCACCTCATTCTCAAGAGAATTCTCTTTCAAACAATCATTAAGTCTTTTTTGAATCTCCTCACTTGCAGACGCTCGGCAACCGGTACCTCCGCAAACAAGAATATGCATTTTATAGTCGTTCATATCTGTAATAGGGTTTATTTTTCTTCAATTGTATTATAATTCACAGGGATAATTCCATCAACTAGTTCATTTCCTTTTATGTACTTATCGATAATATCTTTAGCTCTTGCAGCATCTACTCCTCCAAAGACTATAGGTTCCTCTCCTGGTTTAGAAACCTCTATAGTTGGTTCTGCATAACAATACCCCATACATCCTGTTTGAGTTACTATTGCAGGAATTCCATCTTTATCAAGAGTTTTTATCATAAATGTCATGATCTCTTTTGCTCCAGCTGCAATCCCACATGTTGCCATAGCAACTTTAATCTGCACAGTCTCTTCTGGATTGTTACTTTTCTCTCTTAAATCCATCTTAGATTTAACACTATCCTTGATTCTCTTCAGATCATCAAGCGATTTAATCTTTTCCATAATTGTTTGAATTAATTTAAGTTAATACACCCTTTCTACACCCTATTCAATTTTAATGTTCTTTAAATTTTCTTTAATCATTTGCTTTAAATACTCTAAGATTTCAGCATCATTAATTGGTACTCCATCTAGTATATCTTTTACCTCATCTGTATTAAATTCATAAATACCAGAATCAGTCTTATGCCTATAAACAAGTTTCATATCTGGATTTGCACCTACAAGAATCATTATCGTTCCTGAGATGTCTCCTAAAGATGGTCTGTCAATATTCGAATGCGAAAACACCGCCTCTGTTTTCGTCCCTTCACCCAATACTGATGAAATCTTCATATGTCCACCTGTTCTTTCAGCATTTTGTTTTAAAAGAGGCAAACCTAAGCCTACTTTTCTTGTTGTTCTTGTTGTAAAAAAAGGATCAGAAACTTTTGCCAGCATATCTTCATCCATACCATCACCATTGTCTTTTATAGTGATTGAATATGAATCTTCTCCTTTATTTTCTATTATCTGCAACTCTACATAAGAAGCATTTGCTCTTACTGAGTTTTGAATAATATCAAGAATATGCATCGATAAATCTTTCATCTTCTAAACCATTCTTTAATTTCCTTAAAACAAAGCTTGCTACACTCTATTTCAGTATACACAGATCCAACATCATTTATATAATGAGCATCAGAACTTTGAATACATTTATACTTCTCTAAATATTTATTCATGCCTATATATTCCTTTATATTAGCATACTTTGAGAATTCAATTCCCTCAATATTCAGATCCGCAGGAATAAATCCCAATTGCGACATTATCGAATTCTTCTTCTTATCAATATGTGCAAGGACAAATATTCCACCTAGTTCATGTACTTTCTGTTCTATCTCTTCAATACTTCTATTGATAGAAACAATAAGCAAATGCTCTACTTGTTCTATTATCTGTTCATCCTCATCTACAACAACCTGATAACCGAACTTTTCTACATTATTCGGTATTCTCATTATTGCTTTATCTATATATTGTTGAAATTCCTCCAACAACAGATCATTTTCAAAGAACGCCAGACAGTGAACCTCTTCTCTTGATGTAACTTCAACACCTGTAAGAGTATATATTCCTTTTTCTTCAGCTAACTTTCGTACTAAAGCTCCATGAAGTGTTGAATTATGATCTGTAACACCAATAATATCAAGCCCCCTGTCTTTAGCTTTATTTACAATATTTATAGGACTCATCTCCAGATCACCACAAGGAGATAAAACTGTATGTATATGTAAGTCAGCCCTAAAAATCATAATTACTTTATCAATTCGTAAAGTTTACCTACTACCTCAAAAGCTTGCTCTTTTGTCGATAGAATTGGTATCCCCTCACTTTCAGCCTGTTCTTTAGTATCTTCATCAGGCATATATCCTTTTACAAGCACTATTGCTGCAAGATCTTTTAATGAAGCAATAGCCATTATATTTTTATGTGTTTGTAAAGTCACCCATATCTGTCCTTCTTGCGAATTGCCCATTACATCACTTAACAGGTCAGATGCATAGCCTCCTTCTACTTCCTTATCCAGCCCCTCAGCACCGCAACACACTTCAAGATTTAGTTCTTTTACAATATCTCTTATCTTCATATTATTATATTCTAGTGATTATCGTGTTTCTTATCAAATCGTCCTTTCCCCCATGTGTCTTCTGAGATTTCAAATGATTCTTCAGGACTAAGCATACCTTCTTTTGTCATAAGTTTCTGAATAAACACGCACTGGTTCAATTTAGCTTTACTCTGCACAACGTCTTCTGCTAATTGCCTACATGTTGGCGAACCACATGCGCCACAGTCTATAGAAGGTAATACTTCCATTATTCTCTGTACTTTTTCTATCTTCTTAAGAGCCTCCATCATATCCTCATCCAACTTCATTATTGAACGAGGTTCTATTTTACCGAGACCAATATTATCTTTCAGATATTCATCGTAATTAAAGAAATCGTCAGCTATAACATCTTCATTATTCTCTTCATTATTCTCTCTTACATATTTTGCTCTCTTCCTTAGACGTTCTATTGTTAAAAATCTATTATTAGCTGCTAACACTCCTCCGGCACATGAATGATCACAAGCTCTTAACTCAAGATAGTCCACATCAGTAATCTCATCTGTTTCAAGCTTTTCCAGCACATCAGTAACATTATGAATTTCATCAATTGCAAGACATCTTCCTTCAAACTGAGAGGCCTCTCCATTCGTAAGTGTCCAATGTATATTCTTTGCTTTAAGATTTGATACCTTTTTGTTTTTATCCGATTCTATCTTATTCTGATTAATCAACAAGAGTATCTTATTATAGATAAAATCCATATTAATAACTCCATCTACATGTACGTCGTAATCTCCAACAGGACTCTTTATTGATGCAATTTTTGAAGCACACTGAGTAACGTAGAAATAACCAGCATCTTCAGGGTTTATTCCTTCGTTTTCAAACTTCTTTCTTACGTATAAAGCTGATATGTCCAGCACTGGTTTAAGACGAACGATATTGTCTATTAGTCCTGGAAATTTTACTTGTATTAATCTAACTATTGCTGGACAGAATGGTGAGATGAATGGTTTTACCTGATGCTCATGCTGCATATATTCTTTTGTAGCTTTTACCAGGTAATCTACTGCCTGATCTACTTCAAAGACGTGCGTAAATCCCATCTCATACATTGCAGCAAATATCTGATCTTCTGTTATCTCGTCGGGAAACTGACCGATTAGCACTGTAGGTAAAAGTGCTACTCTATATTTGTACTTAAATATTCTATTAAAATCGTCCTGCTCTACTACTATGGCACTTTCAGGACAAGATTTAAGGCACATGCCACAATCTACACATGCGTTCTTATTAATAACCGCTTTACCTCCTTCTACACGAATGGCTGACGTAGGACATACATTCATACAATGTGTGCAACCGATACATACATCATTTACAACTTTTAAGGCATGGTAAAAACGATTATCTGTCATATATTATAAATAATTAATCAGTTCAACTTTAGTACCCTTACCGACTTCTGTTATTATATTCATCTCGTCGGTGTTTTTCTTTATATTGGGTAATCCCATTCCTGCTCCAAACCCCATTTCTCTCACTTCTTTCGATGCTGTTGAGAATCCTTGCACCATTGCTTTCTCTACATCTGGAATTCCCGGACCAATATCTGATACCATAATTTGTATTCTCTCTACTGAAATGTTTACAATAACATTTCCTTCATAGGCATGAGCTACTACATTAACTTCTGCCTCATAAAGAGCTACTACTACTCTTTTAATTAATTTGGGGTCTACATTTAGCTGTTTAAGTATCTTTTTAACTTCACTTGAAGCTGTTCCTGCTTTAGAAAAATTCCCTCCCTCAATCTCAAACTTAAAATCCATATGTTTTCTTAATATACAGGATTAACACCTATTTTAAATAATTCCCCACATGCTCTGAACATGCTATAGTCACATTCTATGATTAGCATATCATTTTCACAAGCTAATCTATTCATTCCCTCTGTCACACATTTACCTCTTACAAATAGAATAAATGAAACATCAGACATTTCTGCTGTTCTTATCACTTGAAGATTACACAATCCTGTTACAAGTAGCATATTTTCTGTGTCAAGAGTAAGTACATCACTCATCAAATCTGATGCAAATGCTACGGCAATTTTTTCCTGTAATCTATCCTTGCCACATACTACTCTAGCACCTAATTTATCTACTATTTCCTGTACTGTGATCATTCTTGAATTTTGATGTTTTTCTCCACATTATTATTTAAGCGTTTTAAATTTACAAAAAACAAACGATTTCGTAAATATGTATAATCAAATATATCAACAAGTTAGCCTATTCATACCAAATCTAAATAACTCTTTCCATTAATCATAACGTCATTTTCATTTAAATAATTATTGATATCTTTGTCATATGGATAACAAAGATTGCATATTAATATGGACTGATTCATACGAGAACTTACCGCTTATTGAGCACTGTCATAAACTTGCTAATATGCTTAATGTATCTTGTACAATGATGTGTTCTTCTCCTTTTAGTCAGAATTTCAATTTTAAACATTCTAATGGAAATACTATTGAGTATAAACGTGAAAAGGCTTCTCAATTTATTCGTGATATAAAGAATGAATTGGGAATTTTGTTTATTGTGACGGATGTGGATTTTGTAAATAATAACCTAACGAAGAATAGTATTAAACGTATTCGAGATATTAAACGTACGGAATTACCGTTTATCTGTCTTAAGAGCGATTATTCTCTTGACATATACAAGAACATTGTAACTATAACTGGCTATGAAAAAGGTGAGAAAAACAAGGTCATGTGGTCTAATTATCTTACTAAGAAGCTTAATGGGACTTCAAATCTTATTGTTCCTACTGAGAAGGACGAGTATATTGCTATTGACATTGCGGATATAATTGCATACTCTACTAAATTGTTTAGTAAAACGAACAATAAATATAAACTACATCCTAGTATTCTTAATACTGAACAACTTAAAAAGACAACTATGCACTGTCTGGCTAATAGCAGTTCTCTTTTTATTGCTAATCAGAAATTTGTACACTTAAATCCTTTGACTTTACCAAGAGATATTAAACTCATTAATGAGAGTGAGGATAATACTATCATGATTGTTCCTGAGGCTGATGATAGCCTGATTCCTTGTCATTAGATATCGAACGATAGATTAAATAGTAACTTTACAAAAGGTGATTTTGTAAGAGATTCATATCCGTATCTTACTCCAATATTGACTGGCGTCTTGAATCTTAATACTTGTATGTTTGCTCTTAAGTCAACACCTGTAGAGAAATACATTGATGAATTTTCTATACCTGTTTTTACTGTATCATAAAACAGGTTAGCATAAATACGTTTAGTATATACAAATCCTCCTAAACTATAGTCTGGATACATTATTGGGAATGTGTACCTTGTCTGCGTAGTCATTATTTTATTACCAACTTCATAAAATTTAATCCCTACTGGCTCTTGTATGTTTCTTACAAAAGAGGATTTAGAGTAGTGTTGATATCCCAAATACACTGATAAACTATGGTTATTCATTAATCCAGGAGTATATACTTTTACACTGGCAAATTGGCTTGTTCCGAAATCCTTATCTCCAAATGGAGAATGTATATATCCAGCCTCTATTACCTGTCCCCACTTAGGGTTTATATCTCTTAAGGAACGTTTTCTTAAATTATAGAATAGAATGTTGTATGAAAACATACTAAGATCAAAAGATGTATTCTCCAATTGCCCCCTAGAACTATAAACATCTTCAACAACACCATTATCTCCATAAAATAAAATAGAATTATACTTGCGCTTAGATAAATTATAAAACTCATATTTAAAGTAAGGCTGTATATGAGTTGAGTATTCATTCCTCGAAAGATCAAAAGGAAGAATCATTTTTCCATACACATTGGTTTCAAACCTGCTTGCATCTACATCAAATCTCCCTTCCTGTTCACTACCGTCTCTATATTGCAATGGTCCCCTCCAACTGTAAGGAACATCAATCGAACCCATATCTATTTTTACATCAAATATTGGCCAAAGTCCTTTGTATTGCATTTGAGCAAAAGCGGCCCCAGAATCATATCTGTCGTCTCTTTTATATCCTGCCACAAGAAACATTGTACTTAAATCGTTTTGCGAGGCAATTGAAACGCCCAGATCAGCAAAGCCTTCCACTGTTCTATCAAAACCGTTTACAAAGGCTGGTGCCCATGAGTGTACTTTAAATAAATGTCCAAGGCGTGAATAATTCTTACTTTCAAAGACACGGGTTGTATCTTTAAATTTAAGTAATTCTGGCTTTTCTTGCTTCTTAAGTACCTCTGCTAATTCATATTTTGCAGCTTCTCCATATTCCTCACTTACAGGTTCTCCTTCTACTATTTGGTATCCTTCTGCCGTATAATTAGAATATATTAATTTATCTCCATTGAATACAGGGTATCTATTTCCAAATCGTGCTCTTGTTTCTTTCTTCTTTTGCCCTGTTGTCATATCTATCGAACAGATTGCGTCTTTTCCTGAGTATGATGAACTGTAATATAGTTTTCCTTTATGGTATACAGGATTTGCAAGATCAGCATATTCACTGCTTCCAATATTATTTCTATTCTTTGTTTTCAGAGAGATTATTTCCAGATGTTTTCCCTTATCGTCCAATACAACAAGTGCTATGTTTTCTGAATCTATACCTGTTGGCATTTGAAATGTTTCTCCGTCTTTTGCGGATATAAGTTTTGTGAATTCTTCGTCTTTAAACTCAACAATACTTGTTCTTCCCATATTATCCTCAGAAATGGCAATTACTCGTCCTTCAGACATTACACAAGGATCAGATATGTTTTCTTTATTCTTGAATCTTCTTAATTTTCTTGCCTCTACATCATAAGACGACAGAACCATTCTTCCACCATTTTCCCACCTGACATGTGGGATATATTCACTCCATACAAGCGTTCCTTCTGCATAATCTAGGTCAAGAATTCTACCGTTTGGATAAAACAATACTTCTTCTTTGTCATCTGCAATCATTACCATCGAACTAATATCATTTGAATCTTCTTTGTAAGCAACTATGGTGTTTTTTCCTATGTATTGAGGGTACTTGTATGATGCGTATAACTTATTGGTCTTACTTTTTACGGTATACTTTGAACCAATGAATTTTGAATCTTCTTGTTTCCATTTTGCTGCCAACTCAGTCATATTATCGTAGTATAGTGTCAGCTTTGGGTCATACGATTTATTTGCTTGCATCAAGCTATCCATATTCACATATCTTGAGTCAAAGTGTTTTAATTCCTTCGATAGTTCTTTGTACACTGAGTCTCTCTTACCTTCCATTCCCATTCTTACTCCTCTCTCAAATGAGTAGATATTCCATGGGCGTAATGCCATTGAGTTTATTGTATTCTCCCAAATCTTTGGACCATAGTGTTTACGGGCATTAGCTATCATGTAGTATCCTAATACATACTTATTTGGAGTAAAGTCATTGAACGAACTGAATACGGCTTTATCGTAAGAATATATTCCTTTTTCTACCAACTGTGCTCTTAATTCTTGTTCGAATGATGGAATTCTTCCTCTTCCTCCTTTGGTATTTCCAGTCTCAAAACTTACTGCATCTCCCTCCAGAAACCACATTGGTACATACACTCCTAAAACGCCTATTGGAGCATGTTCTCCCAATATGTATGAAGCAAACTTCGTAAGTCCCTGGTTCATCTTATCAACCTGAACAACGTGGCGATATTCGTGTATACCCAGATGTTCATTAAATGGCACAAAATCATCCTGCCCCATCGATGCAGCATATAGATTCATCCTTTTAGGTGCCCACATTACTGAACCGTTTGAGCGACCGCCCTGAGTATGTAGTATTATTGGAAGTTTTTTAGGCTTATGTTTAAGAGTAGAATATTTTCTTGAAAAAAGAGAATAAAAGACATTTGCATATTTCTGTGCCAGCGAATCAGTGCCTTCTGGATATATCAGTTTAAAGTATTTGGTATCTATCTGATTCCAGTTTATCGATGCTGCATCTTGCCCATCATCAACATATTGTGCATTGGCACTAAGCATAAATAAGACTGATATAATTGATAGTAAAAGCTTCTTCATTCTCTCGTTTTTGTCGTTACTTAACAAAAATAAGAAAAATTATTCCATTCTCATCTTTCCCAATCTGTCTTCCAACAAATTTAAATACTTTTCTTTTAAATCATCAGATAAATAACTTGTATTAATAAGTTCTTTCCATACAACTATCTTGCTCTTGATCTGAGAAATTACATTATTCACAACAACATTATTAAGTCCCATTCTCTCCAATGGCAGATACTCCAACATTACTTTTTTTGTAAGATTACTCTTCTTCCCTTTAATCGATAAAGCACTCTCTTCTGCATCAGAACCAATGATTATCGTGGAATTAATCAAATCATATGCTGGTGTAAACTTTACTATATTTTTATCAGAGATTAAAGAATAATTCTTTAAATGCGCATCCTCATTACCTATTAAATAATTAAAGAATAATAGTTTAAAGAATTTGACCTTTTCTATAAGTGGAAATGTACATTCTTCATCTACAATCTTTATCATTTTCTCTATAGTATAATCATACTTTGTATCTCGAGTAGATCCTGATAGTTGTGCAAAATCTTCAACAGATAATTTTGACTTAGTACCCCTTCTATCAAAACGCTTAATGTAATAAGTGTATGAACCATCCTTAGACATTACTAAACCATGCTCTGGCACATCAATATCTATAGTAGCAGCAAGACTCATTGTTAAGTCTTCATTTTCTGGCATTTGTTTATATATATAGTGTTGTGGTTTTAATATATAGGTTCCTTTATTATCTACAATGGTAAAACTCGATTTTTTAACATTTAATCTGGCACTTAGTTTTGGTTGAACCCCCTGTATAGATATTTTAGAGGCTCTCTGTTGTGCTTCAATGCGTAAGTCTTCTGCCGAATAATCTAATACCTCCATCACATTATCTCCTTAACCGTTACAGAACCTACCATATCAGAACCTACAGCTATCAACTGACTCATATAGTCGTACTTATTAATTTTTCTTTTTCTCAATAAACCGTCTAACTGATGTCCTTCTGGCAGTAAGCCATCAAAGAATGGCGGAAAGGTTGTAAAGATATATACTCTGTCAATTATTGGCATTTTTAAAGATACTGGCTCTCCTTTGTATGTTTCATCGTATTCAAAGATGTATTTATCTTTGTTGTCCGACTCACTTAAAATACCTGCTTCTATGTCTTTTACATATACTCTAACTTTTCTCATTTCTATATGCCTCCATTAATTTACTTTCTAATGAGATATTTATGTTTAGAACAAGTAATACTTTCATTAGGGAAGAAAACCTTACTGTTTCTTTTCCTTTTTCTATATCAAAGACAACTGTCTTACCAACCCCTGCTAGTTCTGCAAGTTCTTTCTGGCTTATGCCTGTTGCTTTTCTATGATATAAAATAGTTTCTGATATTTCTTTAAAGTCTATCATATTTTACCGCTTTAACAGTAAATATATAACTTTTATCGGTTTCCACAAAGAATAGTTACATAAACCAAAGGTGATTTACCGCCTTAGCAGTAAATATTAGGATAATATTGTAGAAAAGAAGATTTAAACACCTAAAATGGGTTAATATTACTGCTTTAACTAACATTAACCCATTTATATATCTTTCCGTGTAATCCTTAGTTTCCTCCCTGAGTAACAGTGACCCAATCAAAATAATCACCAGCTTCAAGTCCCACACATATCACCCTCTTCTTATTCATACAATTTTTATCAACACTGATGAAGAGTGTATTTTCATCTCTACGCTCCACGACAAAACAATCCTGATTTATTGAATAACCACATGAATTAGGATGTACACTAGCAGGAATAGTATAAATCTTGCCATCAACAGTAACGCAAGAAATCCACCACCATTTGCCTTCTGTAGTAACAACCACAGAATTTGCATTTGCATCAAATTCAACTGCTTTAGTAGATAATTTAATATTATCTTCCCATAAACCATCAAATTCATCCTCGTCCGAACAAGAAACTGAAACTAGAGTAACAAATATTAAACTCAGTATGAATAATTTATTTTTCATGATAGCGCTCTTAAAATTCGATATAAAACTATAGAAATTTAATTAGTTATCCAAATATTTACATTTTAACTACTAGTATATCAATTGTTTAGACAAACGAAATCAATGTAAGATTTTTAAGTATCTACTACTCATCCATCCAATTGAATAATTTCTTATTTCATTACTATTCCCTTCTGAATATGTTCCTTTAAGATTCAAATTATTCAACATTACAACAAACCACCATACTCTACCTGTTGAATCTGTATTCTCTGCTATAGCATATCCTTTTGACATACGTTTGTATGTATGGACTATATTACCATCAATATGTAAATCTTCTTCGTACTTATTACTAACCTCTATATAGGGAGCTAATCGCAAATAATACTTTTCGTTTTCTACTTCGAATAGTTTGGGTTGTGAAAATATTATTTGTGGTAATTCTGTTTCTCTAAAAGAACTATATTTTGTTGATAATCTAAATTTAGATGACTTAGTCTCTTTTAATAAATGATATACTTCATATACTATTTGATTACTTCCACAGCATTCAATGTCTCTCAACACTAACGATATTGGAATAAAAGAATCTTGTTGAATTATATTAATAACCTCTCCAAACTTATCAAATATTTTATAATAGAAACCATCATTTCTCCTCTCAAAAATAAGAGTACGCAATGATTCTGTACCAGCA
>Ga0193963_1001115_pt1 | contig 13623 bp, 9 predicted proteins | sample FB_6_MG_FD_140359 | JGI IMG/M metagenome (GOLD analysis project Ga0193963, IMG submission 140359) | Microbial mat bacterial communities from the Broadkill River, Lewes, Delaware, United States - FB_6_MG | ecosystem: Environmental > Aquatic > Freshwater > River > Microbial mats | place: USA...
ATGAAAATTAGAAGGTGCCATGAATTTGGGGGCATGTGTTTTCTGTGGTGCTACGATATTATAAAGTATGTGGTATTCAAAGGCCTTCTGGAAAGCCGGGGGATTGACCCCCTGGTGTTTTTGTTTCTTGACATGATCACCGTGCCCGGGTTTATTATGGGCTGTGCCCGGCTGGTCAATTCCCTGAGTGGCCGGGTCATGGCCTGGCCCACGGTCCTTTTTTGGGGATTTATCGTATTGGTTAATACCCTGTTGCCCTATGTGTATGCGGCCCTGGCAGGCGGACCGCAGTTTGACACGGCTGCCTGGGTGGTGTTCTGGACACTGATTTTACTGATGATTGCAAATTTGATACGTACGATTAGAGCCGGTTTGATCGCAGAAAAACAGTGAAACGGTTCATGTTTTGTTTTTATCCACCCTTTTAATCACGTATTGCTATGTATAACTGACATGGCGGATTTCAGTCTTTACGAGGGCAAAGGAGACGGGTGGCAGAAACTGCGTCAAATTCAGGCTGACGCTTGATTGGATCTGTTTGCGTCTTTTATTTTATCAGATATGCTTATTTTGTAAGTTTCATAATCCGGTCAATGGTTCCATCCTCTTTCATTTCGTGGATTATCCTGTTGATTTCCGGCAGCATCTCCGCAAACGGTGAATTCTTTGAGATTCCGATTCTGAAAATATCCTTGGAGACAATTTGGGGTGCATAGGTGATCTGGTTTCTGTATTCCGGAAATTTTTGAAAAAAGTTCATCACAACGGATTCGCTTTCCAAAAATGCATCAAAGCGTTTCCCTAAAAGTTTTTTAAAGTTGCATTCGGCCGAGTTGATTTTTTCTGTTTTTATGATGCCTTTTTTTATGGCCAGGTCCATCTCGTCTCGGTAGGTATATTCTGCAACAATGCCGATGGTGTAAGGTTTGAGGTCATCAATGATTTGCCATTCGGGCAGACTGTCCCTACGGTTTTTCAGGTGCCATAGAAAAACCCGATCCTCAAGAATTACATTGGTAAAAACCATGAAAGCCTCTCTTTCCGGCTTGCGTTGAATGGGAAAGGTAATATCATAGGTTCCATTTTTCATGCAGGCCAGCACCCGTTTCCATGGCAGTAGATCCGCCTTTAATGTGCAATGGATACGTTTACTCACCTCGGTGCCGATATCAAACGCATACCCGCTTTCTAACGCGCCTCCTTCCTGTCCTAAAGAATAGGGGGGCCAGGAATCTGTTGCGAGCCTAAGCACTGGGGTGCTTTCGGCACAGGGTGGCGCAAAGAAAAAAATAATGCCTATAAATAAAACAATGCGTCTGAGTCTGTAAAAAAATTTAAACATAAGTATCCTTTGTATCCGTATCTTACAGGGCTTCAGTGAAGCAGTAATTGCATAATTAATAATAACTATATCTGATTTTGAGCCGGATTACAAAATGCTGTCCATTCTGATGAACGGGGGGCAAATTGATTATACCCTGCTGTTTTGTTTAACAACTTTTTTACTTATGTTGTAGGTAGTGCTATTCTCGGCAAAGAGGCTGGATCCGGGAACGATTTTAAACGATTAGAGAAAAATTTAGGGGGGAGACAATATGGAGTGGTTAAAACAAATTAACGTTGAAAAATATATAGAGATGGTGACCTACTGGGTGACCACTTACTCTGTAAAGATCATCGCCGCCTTACTGATTCTGGTGATAGGAAAATGGCTGGCTAAAAGAATTACCAAGCTGATCATTAAATTGATGGAAAAAAACAAGGTGGATATCACACTTGTGCGGTTCCTTGACAGCATTATTTACTATACCTTTATGGTCATGGTTGTCATTGCTGCCGCAGGCCAGCTGGGTATCAATACAACCTCCTTTCTAACTATTGTGGGTGCTGCCGGCCTTGCCATTGGTCTTGCATTGAAGGACTCTTTGTCTAATTTTGCTTCAGGCGTGATGCTGGTGATGTTCAAACCTTACAGGGTCAATGACTATGTAGATATTGGCGGGGTAGCCGGAACTGTTGTGAGCATCTCCTTATTCACCACGGAGTTGAATACCCCGGATAATCAAAAAGTGATCGTGCCCAATGCCGGTATTACGTCCAATGTTATTACCAATGTTACGGCTAACCCCACCCGCCGGGTGGATCTTGTCATCGGCATTGGTTATGATGATGATATAAAAAAAGCCAAAGAGGTCATCCAGGGTGTTCTGGCAGAAGAAAAACGAATTCTCCCCACACCTGCGCCATTAATTGCCGTGTCTGAACTTGCGGATTCCAGCGTGAATTTTGTGGTCCGGCCCTGGGTTAAAACAGGGGATTACTGGGGGGTATATTTTGCTCTCCATGAAAATATCAAGCTGGCCCTTGATGCCAATGGTATCAGTATTCCCTTTCCCCAGCAGGATGTTCATATGTACCAGGAAATCAAAGAATAACAGCCATGGGCTAATCTGGTCTATCGACACCCAGACTCAACCCATAACGAAAGTTGAAAGATCTGTGTAGGTTACACAGATCTTTTTTATTAATCATAACAAAATGAGTTGTTTCCATTAAAAGTACCAATGTTTTGGCCGCCTGGGGCAGAAGGCGTTAAGCCTTGAACTTGATTTCGCAGACATTTTGCAATACACTTTCCGATATATAAACCGGTTACAAATCAAAACCTGTAAATTAAAAGATTCAATATGCCAAAACGTTTGTCCATACGGTTCAAACTGTTTTTTATCTATTCGCTGGTGGCCACAGCTGTTTTTTCATGCGGTTTCAGCATCTACTATATCCATGTAAAAAGACATCTTGAACATCAGATAAAAGAGGCATTAACACTTTCCAATCAGTCGATCACAGGCCTGATCGAAACAGCCGGAACAGTTTCAATCAAAATTCGCCTACGCACCATTGCTGAAAAAAATTTGGAAATTATTGAGCACATCTACCAGGATTTTCAGGATCATCTGATAACCGAAAAAGAGGCAAAAAAACAGGCAGCAAACTTGTTGCTGAGTCACAAAATCGGCCGGACTGGGTACATATACGTCATCGACAGCACAGGAGAGGTAAAAATTCACCCCAAACAGGATGTTAAAGGGCAGAACTATGCCGAATTGGGGTTCATCCAGAAGCAGCTGATGCAGAAAAACGGGTACCTGGAATACTGGTGGAAAAACCCCGAGGATACTGAAAAACAAGCCAAAGCGCTGCACATGACTTATTTTGAACCCTGGGACTGGATCATCTCAGCTTCGTCGTACAAATCGGAATTTTCTCAGCTTGTCTCTGTGGCAGATTTTAAGGACAGCGTTCTGGCAATGGATATATTGGGGACCGGTTACGCTTTTGTCTGTGATAGCCAGGCCAACATCATCATTCATCCTAAATTAATCGGCAACATGGTGGATTACGCAACAACCGAAAATAAAAAACAGATTCGGAAAATGATTGCACAGAAAAAAGGGATGGTGCGCTACTTCTGGAAAAACCCTGAAGATCAGGTTGTCCAAGAGAAATTGATGGTGTTTGATTTTATACCGGAGTTTGATTGGATTATTGCTTCTTCAACGTATACTGAAAAAGCCTTTGCCCCGCTTTCGGAAATGCGTAGGATATTTTTTGTTATCCTTGCGGCATCCATTGCCGTCATTGCGCTTGTCTCTCTGGCAGTAAGCACCACCATTACCCGGCCGTTGACCAGCCTGATCGACCATTTAAACGTCAATATGAACCAGGACTGGCAGTTACAGCCGCTGGACAGCCGGCGCAAAGACGAAATCGGCGATCTTGAATCCAGTTTCAACGAATTTGTGGGACGGCTTGAAACGTATAAAAGAAATTTGATCACAGAAAATACCATCCGCAAAGAGACTGAGATCCGGCTTCAACTATTTGAAAAAGTATTTGAAAATGCCAATGAGGGGATCACCATAACCGATTCTGACGGAGAGATCCAGGCCGTAAATCAGGCATTTACCGACATCACCGGCTACAGCGCCCAGGAAGCCGTCGGACAAAATCCCCGGATTTTGAAATCGGACCGGCATGATGACGCCTTTTATAAATCCATGTGGCAGTCCCTGACTCTGGAAGGCCAATGGTCCGGGGAGATCTGGAATCGTAAAAAGTCCGGACAGGCATACCCGGAATTTTTAAGCATCAGTGCCATTCGGAATAAAAATGGAGAGGCGAAAAATTACATGGCCGTGTTTCATGATATTTCCGAAATGAAAACCAAAGAAAAACAGATCGAGTATATGGCCTACCATGATCCGCTCACAGGTCTTCCCAACCGTACGCTGCTCAAAGACCGGCTTGAACATGCCATAATAAGGGCCCGGCGTGATGCAAAGATGCTTCAGTTGATCTTTATTGATCTTGATAATTTTAAAAACGTCAATGATACGGCAGGGCATGCCCAAGGAGATGAACTGTTAAAAGAGGCTGCGGAACGGTTAGACAACGCCACTCGGGCCAGTGATACCGTGGCCCGGCTCGGCGGGGATGAATTTGTGATCATGGTCACGGACGTGGACAATATGATGGAAATTATCCGGATGGTCAAACGTATTCAGGACTCATTTTCAGTGCCCTTTAATATTGACGGTAAATCTTTTTATGTCACCTGCAGTATCGGTATTTCCGCTTTCCCCGAAGATGGGAACGATGCGGATACCCTTGTGCGTCATGCCGATCTTGCCATGTATCACTCTAAGGAAAAAGGCCGGAACCAATATTATCTGTTTGAGCAGAAAATGGCCAAAAAGATCCACCAGCGAATTGAGATGGAAATGAACATGCGCACGGCCATTGAAAACGATGAATTCCAGGTCTATTTTCAGCCCCAGGTTAATATCAGGACATTAAAGCCGGTGGGACTTGAAGCTCTGGTCCGCTGGATAAAACCGGATGGGTCCGTTGTTTCCCCCGGTCGGTTTATTCCCCTGGCAGAAGAATCCGGCCTGATCATTCCCATTGGCAAACAGATTTTTAAAAAGGCGGTTGAACAGACCTGCCGGATTAGAGAAAAAAGTCAATTGGACCTGATGCTGTCCGTCAATGTTTCTGCACGTCAGATGGATGAACCCTCATTTGAAAAAATGGCCGCAGGCATCATAACAGAGGCCTCATACCCGACGAATCGTCTGAAAATAGAGATCACCGAGTCTTTATTAATGCGGGATATCAACACCACCATGACCCGGCTTAAAAATTTGTCTCAAATAGGAATCCTAACGGCCATTGATGATTTTGGTACGGGGTATTCGTCCCTGGCCTATCTTAAACAGATGCCCATCACCACTTTGAAAATCGACAAATCCTTTATTGACGATATTGTTGATGATGACAATGCCCTTGCCCTGGTTGAAACCATTGTCCTGATGGCCAACAAACTGAACATGGGTATTGTGGCCGAAGGCGTGGAAGACGAAAATCAGCTGGAAATTTTAAATCAGCTGGGAGATATGGATATTCAGGGATATGTTTTTGCCCGGCCCATGCCCCTGCGAGAACTTGAGTCCTGGCTGTCAGAACATCGGCTGCCACATGTCTGATCAATTTGGAATCTGAGAATAATAACGATACATGGTTTTCAGTATCGGCACATGCAATCAAAAGGAGAGAATATGATTCCATCCGTCAATCCCCCTCTCAACGCGTTCATCCGGAAAGAGATCCGGCATTTTATTAAGCGCATGCTGGTTCTGCCTGCCTGCTTGCTGGTTCTTACTTTCTGTTTTTCCTGCGGGCAGTCTGCCGAAAAGAAAGCGCCGGTGGATAACCGCAGACTCAGCGAGATTGCAAACCGGATCAATGATGATTTCTCGAAGATTCGGGAGGAAGTTTCAAAGCTGGCGGAATTTACGGCCTCCCTGTACATACCGGAGACCATGGCACAAAATGCGTCGCGCGTTGACCCAACCGGTTACAGACTCCATGGCAACGGGGTCTTTTACAAGCCGGTAGACGACGGAAAGAGTGCTGTCTTTGTGTCTGGGGGCGTGCCCGTCACCGAGGAGATCAAAAAAATTGTATATGGCACGGAACCCCTGGAAAGCCGGCTGATGGAGATCGTGAAAAAATACCCGGAAGTCGTTCAGTCCTATTACAACGACAAGAATTCATACAACCGTATCTATCCCTATTTCGACGTGATCACCCAGTATGAGCCCAAAATGGATATCCCCAAGTACAATTTTTATTATCTTGCCGACGGGGCGCATAATCCGGAAAAGAGCGCTGTTTGGGTCAAGGAACCCTACGTGGATCCGGCCGGAAGGGGGTGGATGGTTTCCGCCATTGCACCCGTCTATGTGGCCGGGGAACTCGAGGGCGTCCCTGGACTGGATGTCACCATCAATACCATCACGGATCGGTACATTGACAGGGAGACAGGGGATTTGGTCCTACTGGACGCTTCGGCTACCGTCGTGGCCATCCAGGATCATTTGACGACGCTGCTGTCCCTGCCCCCCCTGGAAAATCACAAATACTTGGAAACCATTCGTTCGGATACCTACAGGACAGATAACTACAATCTTTTGAAAAGCAGATCCCGGGAGGTTCGGAAGATGGCACAACGCATCTTTCAAGAAAATCAGACTGACGTGAAGTTTCAAAAAGCGGGCAAAACCCTCCGTGTCACGTCGGTGAATATCCCCGAGCTGAACTGGAAGTTGTTGCAGATCATTTACTGAATTAACCTTGGAAACGGCTTTGAGAAAAGAATACCTGATCATCCCCCTTGTGTTTGTGCTTATTTCGGCTGGCGTCGCCGGTTATAATGTCTATGTCATTGTTGATGTGCAGAAAACGCATATTTTCGAACTGCTGTCGCAACAGGTGGATATCAGCAGCCGGAATCTTCAGGGCTTTGCCGACGAATTTGAAGAAGACGTTCAGTACGCCCTTACCACCATTCCATTTCATAAATTGCTGACCCGGGAGACACCGGATTATGATCTGATCAACCCGGTACGGCGTTTCTATTCGAAATATCAGAACATCTTATCCTCCATTCAGGTGTTCAACGCATCGGTTTCACGTGAATTGTACAACAGCGAAGGCAATTATTTTTTCATCTCCGAAATCCGTGAGAACGATTCGTCCCGGGTGCCCGTTGATGGAACTGTTTACCACCTTGAGAAGGACACGCTTCATTTCCTCAGCGATATTCGAAAGGACGGGAAAAAAGTAGGGTCCATCGAAATTCGGATGGATTTTTCCCGGATTATTTACAATGAATTGATAAAAAGCAATATCAGCCGAGAGTTCTGGCCCTGGTGCGTTGACATGGACGCAAGAATCATCACTTTTCTGGTTGATCAGCGGGCTGTCGCTGAATCAAAACGGCAGGTGGATGGGATAAAAAGCATTGTTGATGATATTGCGGACAACTATCTTGGCGAACAGATACATACGATCTCCTTAGGCGGGAAGAAAATGCAGGTGTTCTCCGCATACTACCCCATCAGCATCTTCGGGGAACAGGTGGGAGTTGTTCTTTCCGTCGGTGAAGATGAATGGCTTGCCGGTGTGAAGACGAAAATGGCGGCCATTATTGGGAGCTTTTTGCTGATCATCATTCTGGTGATTATCGTATTTCTCTTCATTTTGTGGCAACGGATTACCGCCGAATTGAAACTGAAAAAAAGTGAAGCAAAGATAACGAAAATATTTCAGAACATACAGGCGGGCGTGCTTATCATCGACAGAGAACGGCGTATCATCGAGTTCGCCAATGAGCTTGCAGCCGGCATGGCGGGAACGGCGGCTTCTGATCTGATCGGAACGTCCTGGCACCAGCTGTTTTGTCCCAATGAAAAGGAGGCGTATCCCATCACGGATAATGGAGAGGAAATTAACAGATCCGAGAGCGTTCTTCTGACGGTTGACGGTGAACAGCGCAATATCCTGAAAACCGTGATTCCGCTGGAATATGAGGGTCGGGAAAGCCTTCTGGAGACATTTGTCGACATTACGGATTTGAAAAAACAGACGGCGTTGGCCCATGATCTCGCCGAAAATGCAGCCGAAGCCAGTCGAGCGAAAAGCCAGTTTCTGGCCAATATGAGCCATGAATTTCGTACCCCCATGAACCACATTATCGGCATGTCACAACTGGCACTGGACACCCAGCTGACTTCCGAGCAACAAAGCTACCTGGGAAAGATTAGTGAGGCTGCCGAGGCGTTGATGATCCTCCTTAATTCAGTATTGGATTATGCCAGAATCGATACCGGTAAAATGCAGGTAAAAAAGGCGGCGTTTCAATTCAGTGAGATCATGTCCCAGGTGAAAGACCATGTTTTATCTGAATCTTTGGGGCAAAAAAAACTTAAGGTCCTGTTCGACCTTGATTCGAAAATTCCTGAATCACTTGTGGGGGATGGCCCCAAGCTAAAACAAGTGCTGCTTAACCTTGCTGAAAATGCCGTAAAGTTCACGGAAAGCGGAGATGTCTTCATCAAGGCCTTACTGGAAAAACAGACCCCCAGAAAGGTGCGGCTTCATTTCTCCGTAAAGGATACAGGTATCGGCATATGCGCCGACCAGTTGGATACCCTGTTTGACGCATTTACCCAAGCGGACACCTCCACTACGCGTAAATACGGGGGGACGGGCCTGGGGCTGGCCATCAGCAAGCAACTTGTCGAACTCATGCAGGGTAAATTGGCAGTACAAAGCACCTCCGGAATAGGGAGCAAGTTTTCCTTTTCCGTGGAATTTGACGTGGAACGTGTCGCCGTGAAAAATGAAGTACCGGCTGTTTGGGCGGAGGATGGCTGTGAAATGGACCAGCGAGTTTGTAAAATAATAGGTGAAAAGGCGGGAAGTTCTCCCATTGATGTGGATACCGTGCTGCCCCTGTTGACAGCGTTCGAGGCATACCTGAAAGAGAGCGATCTGGAAGCGATAGGGAAATTGGATGAAATCAAAATCGCTTTGAAAGGCACTTCGGTTACGGGGGCATTGGAAAAGGTGGAAAAACAGTTGCAGAAATACGATTTTGAAGGGGCTCTTTCGGCCCATTATGAGGTTTTGTCGGCGATAGAAAGGTAATCGTATGGAAAATCAAGACAGAAAGCGGACAATTTTGATCGTCGAGGACAGCCCTGAGAATATAGATGTGATGGTGGGTATTTTACAGAAAAACTACCGGCTCAAAATCGCCACCACCGGAGAAAAGGCGCTGCGTATCGTGGCGCAGGGCGATCCACCGGACCTTATCCTCCTGGATATTCAAATGCCTGGCATAGATGGCTATGACGTTTGTCGCCTCTTGAAGAAAGACCCGCTCACGCGGCAAATTCCGGTCATTTTTGTTACCGCGCTGTCCAGCGTCAAGGAGGAGGAAAAAGGATTCGCCTGCGGTTGCGTGGATTACATCATCAAACCGGTCAGTCCGCCCGTCGTCCGGCAGCGGGTAAAAACCCACATGGCCCTTTACAATCAGAATCAAATACTGGAAGAGAAAGTCGCCAAGAGGACACAGCAACTGGAAAATGCTTTTTTAAGAATTAAGGAAAGTTCTCTTGAGACGATTCACATTCTCTCAAAGGCGGCTGAATACAGGGACGAAGACACGGGATCCCATATCTATCGCATGAGCAACTACTCCGCAGCCATTGCACGTAAAATGGGGCTGTCCGAAAAAACTGTGGAATCCATCCTCTATGCCGCCCCCATGCATGATGTGGGGAAAATTGGTATTCCCGACAGTATTCTTCTGAAGCCGGGAGAGCTGACGGCTGATGAGTTTTCTACCATGAAACAACACACCTTGATTGGCGCAAAGATTCTGGAAAATTCAAAGACGGGGTTTATCAGGCTCGGCGAGACCATCGCCCTGACGCATCATGAATGGTGGAATGGGAAGGGATACCCAAGGGGGCTTAAAGAGAGGGAAATCCCACTGGAGGGAAGAATCATCGCCGTGGCGGATGTTTTTGACGCACTGACCACGAAACGTCCTTATAAAGCTCCTTTTTCCCTGGATGTTTCTTTACGGATCATTGCAGAAAACCGGGGGCATCAGTTCGATCCGCAAGTCGTGGACGCATTTTTTTCCATTAAAAGCGAAATACTCAAAATTCGTAAAAAATATACGGATGATTAAATAGTGCCTGAACGAAAACCTGGAAGTTTTGTTGAGTACAAGGCGGGCTGAAATTTTAACCGGGGGAATACATGAAGTATTTCGAGGATTAAAATTTTAGACCAACGCCGTAATCGGCAAAATTTATGGTTTTCGGTCGGGCACTAAATAAAAGCAGATCGAATATATGGCCCACCATGCTCCGTTCACAGGTCTTCCTAATTGACCGCCGTTCACGGGCCGACTTGAACATCCCATAAACATGGCCCGGCGTGGTGCAAATATGCAGCAGAAGCTCTTCTTATCATCACTTCTGCTGCACACACGGTTTCTGCCTGTGCGTTTTGATTCATACAATGCAACGTCAGCCCGCTTCAGAGCATCGCTGTATGCATGTTCATTTCTCTGGAATGCACTGACACCAAGGCTGACCGTGACTTTAGGAACAGGGGTAAAGGAATGGGCTTCAACTCTGGATCTTAAGTTATCAGCAATCTTGGCACCACTTTCCAGAGATGTCCCGGGACAGATCACGACAAATTCTTCTCCACCCCACCGACCGAATACATCCACACGCCGTAAATTTTTACTTACCAGAGAACACAGCTCGGTTAGCACCTCATCACCACAATTGTGCCCGAACGTATCATTGACATCCTTGAACTTATCAATATCGAGCATAATCACGCAAATATTTTCACCGTACCGTTTAAATCGATCGAACTCATTGAGCAGGATTTGTTCTGTTTTGAATCTGTTATACTGCCCGGTCAGGGTGTCCATTCTTTTGCGGACATCTCTGGGGTCTGCACGAAATCATACGAATCATCCCGGTTGATCCAGTCGATTAACAGTTGGTCCAGATTAAAGAGATTGATGTCCAGTGCGCGTCCGGCAGCGTTCACCAGCAATCGTGCATGTTAATCCTCATGCTTTTGAAACCCCTTTTTGACGATGGATTCCATGGCAAGTAGCTGAAATAGAATGAAAAAAGATATAACAACAAGAATAGATAGTATGGAAAAATTACGTAGCCTCACGATCCTCCTGGCTTTTAATCCGGATCTGCATTTAGTTGGGACAGTTTGATGATTTCGTCCAGATTCGCCACAAATACATCCACCAGTCTAGGGTCAAAATGCTTCCCCGACTCTTTTTTTATCTCTGCCACAGCCTTTTCAACGGGCCACGCTTTTTTATAGGGCCGTTCACTGACAAGAGCATCAAAAACATCCGCGACAGCGACAATACGACCCGCGAGAGGAATATTATCCCCTTTAAGGCCCTGGGGATAGCCCGTGCCGTCCCATTTCTCGTGGTGGGTCAACGCTACTGCCCTTGCCATATCCAAAAGTGGATTATGATGTTCTCCTATGATTTTGGCGCCGATTTCCGTGTGCTGCTCCATGATGGCTCTTTCCTGGGCATCCAGCTTTCCCGGCTTGCCAAGGATAATGTCCGGAATGCCGATTTTACCGATATCGTGCATGGGGGATACATTTAATATCAACTCAACCTCTTGGTCACTCATACCGATTGCCGTTGCCATGACCTTGCAGTAATAACTCATACGAATGACATGCATACCCGTTTCGTTATCTTTGTATTCTGCGGCAAGGCCTAATCGACGAATAATTTCAAGCCTGCTTTTGTGTAGTTCTTTTGTCCGTTCGTGAACCAGATATTCCAGTGCCTTGTTTTGGTCGTACAGGTTTAGATGCGTTTTCACCCTTGCCCGGACCACCGGAGGGCTGACGGGTTTTGTTATATAATCAACCGCGCCCAGTGCAAATCCTCGGGCCTCATCCGTCACCTCATCCATTGCCGTGACAAAAATTACAGGGATGTTTTTGGTATGAAGATCACGCTTCAGGCGCGTGCAGACAGCATAGCCGTCCATTCCAGGCATCATTATGTCCAGCAGAATAATGTCCGGTCGGAAACGCGATGCTATTTCCAGGGCTTTAGCCCCGCTGTTTGCCGCTTTTAGGTTGTAGTCGGCCAGGATGTTGGTCAGGACGGTAATGTTGTCCGGGACATCATCCACAATGAGAATCGTAGCTTTATCAGCGCCCTCTGTCATGGTTTGTTCCCCAATGAAACTAAAATAAAATATTTTTTAGTTTATTTTAACTGGGCTAATTGTACAATTAAAAATTGCTGACAGTTTAATTTCCTTGTTTCACGGCGAGGGAAATAATTTTTGTAAATCCCAGCGTTCGGGCTGAATCTAAACTGCGTCGTAACTTATATTTTGGAGATAGTGCAGTGGGAAAGTGCGCCAAGCTTTTGTACATGGCAAGTTCCATGGGACTCCCCTGATTCGTGATTTTAGTCTCTTGAGAAAAAATTTAAAATGACTTAAACTTATTTTCAGGTAATAAATTTCACGAAAAATTATCAGAAATTAATGATTCTAATGCCATTTTTTATGGGAGCCAAATGACCAAGGGGTTTAATCATACGATTCTGATCGTTGATGATGAAGAGAAAATAGGGAAAGCGCTTGAACGTTTGGTTAAAAAAATCGGCGTCCGTTCTTTTTACGCGGCGTCCGGTACCCAGGCGTTGGATTTTATTCAAAAGTTAGAGGTCCCGCTTTCCATAATACTTTCGGATCAGAGGATGCCGGGAATGGAAGGCACCCAGTTTTTGGAGAAGGCCAGGGCGATTACTCCGGAGACTGTCCGGTTCCTGATCACCGGCTATGCAGATATCAATGCGATTTCAGATGCGGTGAATCGCGGCGCTGTTCATCGGTTTATTACAAAACCCTGGGATAATGATGACTTATTGGAGATGATTAAGTCGGGATTGCAATATTACGAATTGGTTGTTGAGAACCGAAACCTGTTTGCGCTGGCTAAAAAACAAAACACCCGCCTGTATAATTTAAGCCAGGAGCTTAAACAAAAGGCGGCTGCCCATAAACAGGTTATTATTCGAAAAGAAAAACAGATCATTCAGTTAAAAAAACGATTGGAAAAAGGGGGTGATGAGGCAAATTATCTCGAACAGATAGAAAACTTGCTTGAGGAAAATCAGATGCTTGAACAAGACAGGATCGCGTTATGCTACCGGGCTGTGATGAAAGATTTTTTTCTGAAATTTAAAGACCTTGCCGCCCGTAACGGGTTCTTTATGCCGACAAAGAACGAACTGAACCACAAAGTGTAATTTTATTTTGCAGTTAAGGGACTCGAAAGAGGTGTAGGTTTTTTTCGCGTTCCTAAGGCAAAGGGGCGTTTACCATCGAAACCAAACAACAGGAAAATAAAATTCTGATAATTGATCCGCAAGGAATCCTTGAAAAGAAAACCGGACTTTTATCGGAAAAAGGTTTTCGGGTGGATTGTTTTAAATCTACGGCTGATGGCCTGCAACGCCTGGCCCAGAATTCGTCCTCGCCATATTTTTTGATTATTGAGGGATATGTTGAAATAGAAAAAGGACAAAAGACCATTCTGGCAGAGGCCAAAGAAATTTCTCCGGAAACCCAGCGACTCCTGGTGGCAGCCCCTTCTGCGCTG
>Ga0193963_1001120_pt1 | contig 13604 bp, 14 predicted proteins | sample FB_6_MG_FD_140359 | JGI IMG/M metagenome (GOLD analysis project Ga0193963, IMG submission 140359) | Microbial mat bacterial communities from the Broadkill River, Lewes, Delaware, United States - FB_6_MG | ecosystem: Environmental > Aquatic > Freshwater > River > Microbial mats | place: USA...
CCTAACCATTAGATGAAGGGACCATAATCAAATAACATTTATAAATGGTGACCCGTGATGGATTCGAACCATCGGCCACCTCCTTAAAAGGGAGATGCTCTACCAGCTGAGCTAACGGGTCACTATTATCTTAAGAATATTTTCTTAAAATGGAGTGGAATTATAATAGATTTCTTTTTATTTGTCAATAGTTTTTTTAATAAATTCATAAATTTTTGCAAGGGCTGTTTTTGCTGCTTGAATTTGTACTTCTTCTCTATTGCCATTAAAGTGATAAATATCAATTATTTTTTCTTCTTTAAAGCCCATTATACCGATAACAACAGTACCTATTGGTTTATTAATTGAGCCTCCACCTGGACCTGCAATTCCTGATACTGCAATAGCATAATTTGAATCAAGTTTTTTTGTAATTCCATCAAGCATTTGACTTACAACTTCTTCACTTACAGCTCCATACTTTTCAAGTGTAGAATTCTTTACATTTAATTGTTTATTTTTTATATTATTTGAATAGCTTACAATTGCCCCATTAAAAATATCTGATGAATTTGGCACTTTTGTAATCATATATGAAATAAGACCACCTGTACAAGATTCTGCTGTTGTAATTGATTGTTTATTAATTCTAAGTATATCTTGAAGTTCTTGCATTTGTATGTCATTGAAAATTTCATCATACATAAGTATTACCTTTATATATTATTAATATATTATGATATACAAAATTAAATTAAAAAAGATTTATTTATGGAAGTTTTGGATTAAAAATTAAGTTAATAAAATAAGAGATAAAACTCTTATTTTATTTTTTAGAAATTAAACAGGTTCTGGATCTGTTAAGTCTGCTAAGAATTGTTCTTCATCAAATTCTAAATTTAAGTAGTCACATACTTCTTTAATATCTCTTTGTGCATTTCCTAAACAAGAAGTTGCACCTGGAGATGGAGTCATATTAAAGATAATACCATTACCTTCACTTAATGATGCTTCTCCTAACATTAGTTTTTGTTCATCTTTATTAAGAACTTGAGGTCTAACACCACCAAATCCTTTTGCATATTCAATATCATCTTTTGTTAATGATGGAACAATTTTTTGTGCATCTTTAACAAATAAACCTTTATTAATTCCTGGAACTTCAAATAAGAAGTTTTTAAATACATAGTTTCTAATTTCTGAATCTTTTAATAAGTCCCAGAATATTTTTAAGATATTTCCATCAATATTCATAGTTTTTAAACATTGACCAACAGAACTTAATCCTTTATATCTTTCTAATACACCAAGTGCTAATGCAGTTGGTCCGAATCTTGTTTTACCATCTTCTAAAATATCTGGATCACCATGTAATGCAGCAAATGGTAATTTATCATTTTGTACCATGTAAACTTTTCCATTTAAAAATTCACCACTAGTAATATAAAACGATCCAGCCATTGATAAAGAACCCATATGTTTACCATAACCCATTTTATGAGCTAAGTATAATGAGTGAGCACCAGCGTTTACAACAACAAAATCAGCTGTATATACAGTACCATTTACAGTTGTTAATTTGTATTTATCTCCAACTTTTTCTATATCTTCAACTTCAGAGTTATAGAAAATATCTGTTGTTTTTGATTCATCAGCTTCTTGACCAGCTTTTGCTAATTCTTCAGTCATAGCACCATAATCAACAGTAGTGTACTCATCTCTAGCACCCATTGCTACGATTTCTTCTGGTCTATCTTTAGTTTGCTCTTTGTCGGCATAAACTAATTTAGGTTCTAATTCTCTTAATTGTTCTTTATCCCATAATTCTAAGTAAGGGAATAATTCTTTGAATTCATTGTATCTATTTGTAATAAATTCAACTTCTTCTTTTCCAACACCTAAAGCCATTTTTTGATGTTTAAACATGATTTTTTCTTCTAGTCCATATTGTAAACAGAACTTTTCAATCATTTTTGCAGTTCTTTTTGTGATTTTCGCTTTGTCTAAAGTATAGTTCGTTTCGATATCACCAACGTGAATTGTTTGAGAGTTACTACTACCTTTTGAATTTAAAGTAGCTAAAGCTTCATACTTTTCTAACATACAAATATTTTTTGCAGTAGAATATTTTGCTAGTTCGTAAAATAATGCTGCTCCTGAGATTCCCCCACCAACTATTACAACTTCATAATGTTTTTCGTTCATGTACACTTCCTATGTATTGTTTAATTATCTCAAAAATATTAACACATAAATGTTTTGGACTAGCTAAATGAAATTAGAAAACACTTTATAAATCAATAAAATATAGAGATTGGTAACACCTTGTAAAATTTATACACAGTGTAATGATTTTATTTCAAACTATATATAGATTATATAAAATTTAATTTATTTTAGTTATAATCTACGATTTAATGAAAAACAACAAATATGATAATTGAAGGTATTTTGAAAATGGATTATAAAGAGAGTTTACTACTACCAAAAACTGCGTTTCCAATGAGGGGAAATCTTCCTCAAAACGAACCAAAAAAGTATAAACAATGGGATGACCAAAAAGTTTATGACAAGATGAAGAAAAATAGAGAAGGTGCTCCTTCTTTTACACTTCATGATGGACCACCTTATGCAAATGGTCATATTCATATTGGTCATGCTTTAAACAAAGTTTTAAAAGATATTATAAATAAATTTCACTATTTTGATGGAAAATCAATTAGATATGTTCCAGGTTGGGATTGTCATGGTTTACCAATTGAACAAAAAGTTGAAGAAAAAATTGGAAGTACAAAAAAGAAAGAACTGCCAAAATCAAAATTAAGACAATTATGTAGAGACCATGCAACTAGATTTGTTGATATTCAAAAAGATGAATTCAAAAAATTAGGTGTTATTGCTGATTGGGAAAACCCATATTTAACAATGGACTTTAAGTTTGAAGCAAATATTTTTAGAGAACTTTGTGCTATTGCAAAACAAGGTTTATTAATTCAAAGATCTAAGCCAGTTTACTGGTCATGGGCCGCACAAACTGCTCTTGCTGAAGCTGAAGTTGAACATGAAGATAAAGTCTCTCCATCAATTTATGTTGCATTTAAACATGAAACTTTAGATGCAAGTGTAATTATTTGGACTACAACTCCTTGGACACTTCCTGCAAATACTGGTATTTCACTAAATGGTGAAGAAGAATATGTATTAACTGATGATAAATTTATTGTTGCTAAAAAATTATATAACTCATTAATTGAAAATGAAGTAATTTCTGGAAAAGTTGTTAAAGATATTAATCCAAATGATTTAGAAAATACTTATGCGATTAATCCGTTAAATGATAGAAAATCTAAAATTATTTTAGGTGAACACGTAATGATGGATTCAGGTTCAGGTGCTGTTCACACTGCGCCAGGTCATGGTGAGGATGATTATAAAGTAGGTTTAAAATACGATTTAGATGTAATTATGCCTGTTGATGCTTTTGGAAAGTATGACCAAACAATCGTAAGAGAAAAACTTTTTAGAGATACTGATAAATACTTAGGTATTAATGTATTCAAAGCAAATGAACCAATTTTAGAAGAATTGGGTGATGCTTTATTAAAAAGAATTGATATTACTCACTCGTATCCACATTGTTGGAGAACTCATACACCAATTATTTTTAGAGCAACTAAACAATGGTTTATCTCTATTGATGATGAGTATGGAAAAGAGAAAAAAACATTAAGAGAAAATGCTTTAAAAGTTGTTGAAGATTTAACTTTCTATCCTGAATGGGGAAGAAATAGATTAAAAGCTATGCTTGACGGACGTCCTGATTGGTGTATCTCAAGACAAAGAGATTGGGGTGTTCCAATTGCATTCTTTAGAAATAAATTAACTGATGAAATTATTTTTGATGAAGAAGTTATGACTCATACTGCTAAAATTTTTGAAGAAAAAGGTTGTGATGCTTGGTATGATTTAGAAATTCACGAGTTATTACCTGAAAATTCAAAATATAATGCAAGTGAATTAGAAAAAACTACTGATATTTTAGACGTATGGTTTGATTCAGGTTCTACTCAAAATGCAGTTTTAAGATCAGGGAATTATGATGCAGGAACTTTCCCTGCTGATATGTATTTAGAAGGAAGTGATCAACATAGAGGTTGGTTCCAATCTTCACTTTTAACTACTTTAGCTTCATCTGAGATTGCACCTTATAAGTCAATTTTAACTCATGGCTTTACTGTTGATGAAAAGGGTGAAAAAATGTCTAAGTCAAAAGGAAATGTTGTTGCACCTGATAAGGTAATGAAACAGTATGGTTCTGAGATTTTAAGACTATGGGTTGCTATGAGTGATTATCAAAGTGATTTAAAAATTTCTGATAATATTTTAAAACAAAATGCTGAGCTTTATAGAAAAATTAGAAATACAGCTAGGTTTTTACTTGCAAATGTTTCTGATTTAGAAGAAATTATTTCTGTTGATAAAATGGGTCCTTTAGATAAATGGGTTTTATCTCGAGCGAAATCAGTATTTAATGAAATTGAAGAAGCATTTAAAGTTTATGAATTCTCAAAAGGTTTAAATAAATTAAACAATTTCTTAGTTGTTGATTTATCTGGAATTTATTTAGATGTATGTAAAGATAGATTATATTGTGATGATAAAAATGATATTCATAGACTTGCATCTCAAAGTGCGATGGCATTAATTGCTAAAAAGTTAATCTCTACACTTGCTTGTATTTTAACTTATACAATGGATGAATTACTTTCTTTTGCACCAGCATTTTTAAAAGAAGATTGTAATGATATTTTTGATTATAAAAAAGTTGAATTACCAGAAGTTGAAGTTAATATTAATGCAGAAGTGTTATTATTAGCTAAAGAGAAGTTCTCTGAAATCAAAGATTCTTTAAGTAAAGAAAAAGTGATTAAATCAACACTAGAATTAGATTTATATACTAATAATTCTGATATTTTAGTTTTAGATAATACTGAAGCCTCAGATTGGTTCTTAGTTTCTTCTGTTTCAAATGAAAAACTTCAATCAGAAGTTCTAGGTTCTTTTGAGATTGATGGAACAAACTTTGAAGTTTATAAAGCTTCAATGCATAAGTGTCCAAGATGTTGGAAATTTACATCAACAAAAGAAGATTCTCTTTGTTCAAGATGTGAAGAAGTGATGAATTAGGAAATAATATTATGTTTCAAGATGAAGTAACATTAACATTTATATTTCAAACAATAGGAGCTATTTTAGCTCTTACTGCACTTGGAATATTTTTAGTGAAAAAAAAAGCAAAAGAGGAAAAATAAAATGATGCCATTTTCAGATGAAGACTTACAAGCTCCAGTAAGTTCAATTATAAAAACAAAAATTGCTCCAATGTTAGCACGAGATGGTGGTGCTATTGAATTACTAACAATTAAAGATGCAAGAGTATTTATCCAATTACAAGGTTCTTGTGTTGGTTGTAGTGCAAGTAGTAGTACTTTAAAGTATATTGTAGAAAAAGAATTAAAAACTGCAATTCATCCAGACTTAGATATTGTAAATGTACCTCAAGGAATGGAAGATAAATTAGAGGAGCTTTAATGATAAATGAAAGTAGATTATTAAATGAAGCTAATAGCTTTTTCTTACAAAGAAATTTTGAAAAAGCATTATTTATTTATGCTCAATTATCATCAACTTTTAAAGACAATAAAGAATACCCAATTTATGCATTATTTTGTGATATTGCAAGTGAAGATGAAGAAAAAGCCTTGTCTTTATATGACTATTTTTCTGTAGTAAAAGAAGATAGTTTGGAAGAAGCTATAACTTATGTTGAAGACATTGTGGATGCTTATGATGGTGATATTGACAAAATGATGGAAATGCTTAAAGATTTAAGTCTTTCTACTGTTGATGCTTTAGATGCTATAAAATATGAAGATTTTAAGAAACTAATAAGCGCAAGAGGTTCTTTTCGAATTGCTTTTGAAGATATAATGTTTTCTACAAAAGTAGCAATTGAAAATAAAGATGATTTTTTTGATTTTGTTACTAAATTAATTGATAATGATTTTAATAGTACGGCTTATACTTACTTAGATGGGTTTAATGAGTATTTTGCTTATGATGATGAAATTGAAAAACTATATAAAAGATTAGAAGAGAAGAACTTTGCAGCTAACAATCAATAATAAAATATTTACAGATAATTCAAATGAAGCGAATGAAAATGTTGCTTTTGTACTTTCATCTTTTAATGAAAGATTTAAACAAAGTGCTATAGATAATGGTTGTAAGGAAATTATTGCTTCAAGTGATTTAAAAAACTATCTTGATATGTCAAGTATCAAAATAATTGGAATTACTGGAACTAATGGTAAGACTACAACAGCAGCTGCTATTTATTCTATTCTTTTAGATTTAGGATACAAAGTTGCGCTTCAAGGTACTCGTGGTTTTTTTATCAATGATGAAAGAGTTGAAGATTACTCACTAACTACTCCAATGCAACTTGGAAATTTTGCACATATACAAAAAGCTATGCAGAATAAATGTGACTTTTTTATTATGGAAGTAAGTTCTCATGCAATAGTTCAAAAAAGAATTGAAGGTTTGAGTTTTGAGCTTAAAATTCATACTAATATTACAAGAGATCATTTAGATTATCACAAAACTATTGAAGAGTATATCAATATTAAAAATTCATTTTTTTCTGATGAGTGTAAAAAACTTATTAATAAAGATGACAAAATTGTAAAATATAATGTAAAAAATGGTTTTGCATATTCACTTGATGACCCATCAACTTATAAAGTCGGAGCATATTCTTTTAAAAATGGTATGCATGTGATGTTTTCATATTTTAATGAAATGCACTCTTTTTCATCATCAATGATGGGAATATTTAACGTTTATAATTTAATGGCTGCTTTAAGTGCTGTTCATATTACAACTCAAAAGCCTTTAGACGAGATTTGTGAAGCTGTTGAAAACTTTGCAGGGGTAAGTGGACGAATGGAAGTTATTAGTGATAATCCTTTAGTAATTGTTGATTTTGCTCATACTCCTGATGGGATGAAAGAAGTTTTACAAAGTTTTGCTCATAAAGATATTATTTGTGTATTTGGTGCAGGTGGAGATAGAGATCAAGATAAGCGTCCTTTAATGGGGCAAATTGCAGCAAATTATGCAAAACATATTATTGTAACTAGCGATAACCCAAGATTTGAAGACCCTGATTTAATTATTGAAGATATTTTAAAGGGCATTAAAAATCATCAAAGTGTAAATATTGATGTTAATAGAAAAGCAGCTATTAAAAAAGCTATTGAAATGGCTGATGAAAACTCAGTTGTTCTAGTTTTAGGAAAAGGCGATGAAATGAGTCAAATTATTTATGATAAGAAACTTCCTTTTTCTGATAAAGAAGAGATTTTAAAACAATTAAATCACTAGATTTTAAATATACAATTCCTAGTGAACTTCGCGATTTTACTTCATGGCACAAAGGAATTAAGCATTTTGGATTTTGGGCTATTGAAGTTTCAAATTCAAGATGTGCAGAAAAAATTCTACAATTTCAAAATCACTTAAGTAATAAATTACATGCAAATTATTTAAGACAAGCTCATATTACACTAAGTGCAGCAGGTTTACTTCATGATGAACATTTTAATCAAGACTTACTTTTGAAACAAATTCAAAAAATAAAAGAAAGTAAAATAAACTCTTTTCCTTTAAAATTATCAAATTTTGACAGTTTTGCTACTTGTCCTTATTTACAAATAAAAGATGATTCAAAAATATTAGATGAGATAAGAAATTCTTTAAATTCAATATCAAAGGAGAATAGTGCAAGTACTTATACTCCTCATGTAACTTTAGGCTTATATAATAAAGTATATGAAATATCTGATGTTTTTAAAGACATATCATTGGCTAGTTTTAATGATATTGAATTTGATGTTAATGAAATTGTTTTTGCTCAATATGAAACAAAAGATGTTCAAGGTCCTTATAAAGTCTTACATCGAATTTGCTTAGAATAATAGGTTATTACTCTTTATTTTTTAAATAAATATATAAGATTAAAAATAAAACAGCAAAAAATAGTGGATAAAAGAATAAGTAGTCTTTTAAAATAATTTTATTTTGGTCAATTTTAGATTTTTCAAGTTTATTAATATCATCATAAATATCAATTAAATCTTCTTTTGAATATGCTGTATAAGATTTTGCATTTGAGTTTGTTGATATTTGATTTAATACATATTTATTAGAGTTTCCAATTCCTATTGTATAAGCTTTGATATTATATTTTTTAAGAAGTTTTATAACTACTTTTAATGGAATTTTGCTTGCAGTATCTTCTCCATCACTTAATACTATTATTACATTTGATTTTGCTTTTTTATCTTTTAATATATTTACACTTCTCGCAATTGAATCAATTAATGCTGTTTGTTTTCCTGCCATTCCTACTTCTAAATAATCTATGATTTCTCTTTGTGCATTTTTATCAAAACTTAATGGACTTGCCATCATTACAGAATCTCCAAAAATTAATAAACCAATATTATCAGAGGGCCTTTTTTTTATAAAATCTTTTACAATATCTTTTACTACATCAAATCTATTTTTACTAGTATCTTCTTTATCTAAATCATTATAATTCATCGAACCACTTGCATCTAAGTCTAATAATATATTTATTCCATCATTTTTTATTAGTTGGGTGTCTTGATTTTTTACAGGAGAAGCTAGTGCTATTATAGAAAGTGTGATAATAGAAAACTTTAATAAATTCATGATTAAAGAAGATTTTTCATTTGATTTTTGAAATATATTTAAATGAGGAATTAAATATGATGGAGTTTTTGCTTTACAATAAATAGAGCAAAAAATAAATACTAAAATCAATAATAAAAGATACGGAAATTCAAAAGAAAGATTATTAAACATCAATTATCCCTAAAATTGTATTTAGTTTATTTTTAATGCTATTACTTATTTGAGGTACTTCTTTTTTGTATTTATACTCTTCTAACTCATTTATTAACTCATTTGCTAATATCTTTTCTCTATCATTCTTGATTAAAAGTCGTAAATATTTTGTAATAGTGTAAGCATCTTCTTTTGAGTTTTTAAACTCTATATTTTGTAAAATATCAAAATAAATCTTTCTTTGATTTACTTTTTTATTTTTAAAATATTTTATAATGGCTAAAACTATTATCAAAGAAAGTAAAAAGCCTAAAAATATTAATCCATAATAAATAAATATAGAGTTATCAGGAATTTCTACAATATCTTTTATATCATGTATTTTTGAAGTAATATCTTCATTCATTACTTTAATAGTCCTATTAGTTTTTTTGTTGCATCTTCATGTGTATAAATTTTTACAAATCTTATTGCATTATCTTGTAAATGAGAAAAAAGTTTATGGTCATTTTCTTTTACTTTGTTTACATAGTTTTTAATTGTATTTGAATTTAAAACACCTTCAAAGTTTTGATTTGTACTTGGGTCATTGAAGTTTACATTTCCAAGTTCACTTGGGTTCTCTTCAAATTTATCTCTTACAATAATTGCAAATATTTCATGTTTTTTTGATAATAGTTTTAAATCCAATTTTTCAATATCAAAAAAATCTCCAATTAAAAAAATTATTGATTTATGATGGATCTTCTTAAATAAATCATTTGTAATAAATTCATAATCAATGTTTTTTCCAATTACATCATAGTTAAAAAGCTGTTCTGCCATAAAATTTACATTAAATATTTTTTTAGATTTTTTAGTACAAAGTTCACAGGTTTCATTTGCAATATATGAAGCAAAAGGGTCACCTTGTTTTACACAAATAAATCCTAACATTGAAGCAATTTGAGTTATTACTTCTTGCTTAAATTTTTTTGTTCCAAAATAAGTAGAACCATTTAAAAAAGATACAATTTTTATATTTAATTCTTTTTGTGCATGAAAAACTTTTACATAAGGTTTTTGCATTTTTGCAGAAATAACCCAATCAATATTTTTTACATCTTCTCCATACTCATACTCTTTTAGTTCACAAAAATCATATCCTTCTCCTTTTAAAAAAGAGATATTGTTTCCTATGATTTCTGAAAAAACTTGTTTTTTAGTTTTTATGAGTATTTTTTTTAAAGCTTGATTCATAGCTTATGGAATACTAACTTTTTCAATAATTTTTTGAATAATTGAATCAACTGTTATTTCTTTTGCTTGTGCTTCATAAGTTAAAATTATTCTATGTCTTAAAACATTTTTTATAACCATTGTAATATCTAAAGGGGATACAAAATCATTTCCACGAATAAAAGCATTTGCTTTTACAGCTTTAAACATATCAATTGTAGCTCTTGGGCTTGCTCCAAAATGTATTAAATCGCTTAATTCTTCTAAGTCATACTCTTTTGGATTTCTAGATGCATCAATGATATCAACTATATATTCTTCTAGTTCTTTATCTATATGAATATTTAAAACTTCATCTTTTAATGTTTGTAAGGTTTGTTTATCAATTATTTTTGAAATTTCTTCAAAAGAGTTCATAGTAACTTTTTTTGCTATTTCATACTCTTCTTCTTTGTTATTATAATCTACAACAATTTTAAACATAAATCTATCAAGTTGGGCTTCTGGTAGTGTATAAGCACCTTCTTGTTCAATTGGGTTTTGAGTAGCAAGAACTAAAAAAGGAGTATCAACTTTAAAAGTATCATCAGCAATTGTAACTTGTCTTTCTTGCATAACTTCAAGTAGTGCTGATTGAACCTTTGCAGGTGCTCTATTAATCTCATCTGCAAGTAAAAGGTTGGTAAAAATAGGGCCTCTTTTTATTTTAAACTCTGCTGTTTTCATATCATAAATTTGAGCACCAATAATATCACTTGGCAATAAATCAGGCGTAAACTGAACTCTCTTAAAATCTAAATCAATAGAATCAGCTACTGCTTTTACTGCTGTTGTTTTAGCAAGTCCTGGTACACCTTCTAATAATATATGTCCAGAAGTAAGTAATCCTATAAGAATAGAATTTATCATTTCTTCTTGGCCTATTACACCTTTGTGAATCTCTTTTTTTAAGTTTGATAGTTTGTCATGAAGACTCAAATTTCTTCCTTGATTTTTTATAATTTTCTATTTTAGCTAATTACATATAAATAAAATTTAAATCACTTAACCTAAAGCTTTATATTGTAAAATTATTAAAACCTAAAAAGGATTTATAGTGTCTGAAAAGAAAAGTGATAAATTAGCTGTATTAATTGATGCTGATAATGCTCAAGCTTCAGTAATTGCAGAATTATTAGCAGAAGTTTCAAAATTTGGAACAGCAAGTATTAAAAGAGCATATGGAGATTGGACAACACCAAACTTAAAAAAATGGAAAGATTATTTGCATAAACATGCTATTCAACCTATTCAGCAGTTTTCTTATACAACTGGAAAAAATGCAACAGATGCATCTTTAATTATTGACGCGATGGATATTTTACATGAAAGTGATTTAGATGGTTTTTGTTTAATTTCTTCTGATAGTGATTTTACAAGACTTGCAACAAGAATAAGAGAAGCTGGATTAGTTGTATATGGTTTTGGAGAGAAAAAAACTCCTGAAGCTTTTATTGCTGCATGTGATAAATTTGTATTTACAGAAATCTTGAGAGAAAATGATGTACCAACTCAAAAATCAGAATCAAATACTTCAAGTTTAAGACCTATTATTGTTTCGGCAATTAATGCAGTTTCAAAAGATGATGGATGGGCAAGGTTATCAAATGTAGGTAATTATATAAATAAAAATAATCCATCTTTTGATTCACGAAATTATGGATATGAAAAACTTGGAAAATTAATATTTGATTTAAACTATATATTAGTTGATGAGCGTGAGTTTAATGATGATTCTTCAAATGTACATATATATGTAAAACTTCGGTAAATTGATTGCTTAAACTAACTTTAAAATTTCTTTGGATAAAATCACGGTTCTAATTTCGTATTAGAAACCTCACATGTATCAATCCTGGTATGGGTTGTGACTAGTTTATCTAGGCATTAAGGGATACAGAGGCTAAACCCAAATTAAAAATATACAAGGAAATTGTCATGGTTACAATGAAAGACTTATTAGAATGTGGTGTACACTTCGGACACCAAACAAGAAGATGGAATCCAAAAATGAAAAAATTCATTTTCGGTGTAAGAAAAAATATTTATATTATTGACTTACAAAAAACACTTAGATACTTTAGATACACTTATAATGTAGTAAGAGATAGAGCTGCTGAAGGTCAAACAATGATCTTTGTTGGTACTAAAAAACAAGCTTCTGAAGCTGTTAAAAGAGCTGCAGAAAATTGTAACATGCCATACGTTAACCACAGATGGTTAGGTGGAATGTTAACTAACTACGGAACAATTAAAAAATCAATTAGAAAATTAGAAATCATCAAAAAGATGAGAGAAGAAGGTCAATTAGACTTACTTACTAAAAAAGAAGCATTAATGCTTACTAGAAAAGAAACTAAGTTAGAATTATACCTTGGTGGAATTAAAGAAATGCACACTATTCCAGACATGATGTTTGTTCTTGATGCAGTTAAAGAAAAAATTGCTATTCAAGAAGCTAGAAGATTAGGAATTACTGTTGTTGCTCCTTTAGATACAAACTGTGATCCAGATGTTGTTGATTTACCAATTCCAGGTAATGATGATGCAATTAGATCAATTCAATTATTCTGTAACGAAATGGCTGCAGCAATGAATGAAGGTAAAGCATCTAGAGAAGAAGAAGTTGAAGAAGAAGCTCCTGTTTCTACTGAAGAAGCTGCAGAAGTTGTTGCTGAAGCAGTTGCAGAAGGTGAAACTGAAGCAAAGACTGAGGAAGCATAATTATGGCAGGTGCTACTCCAAAATTAATTAAAGAATTAAGAGAAAAATCTGGTGCAGGAATGCTTGATTGTAAAACAGCTCTTAACGAATGTGAAGGTAATATTGACGACGCAATCAAATATTTAAGAGAAGCAGGTTTATCTAAAGCTGCTAAAAAATCTTCAAATGTTGCAGCTGAAGGTATCATTACTATTTTAGTAAATGATACTAATACAAAAGCAACAATGACTGAAGTTAACTCTCAAACAGATTTCGTTGCTAAAAATGAGCAATTCCTTAACTTAACTAATGGAATTACTGCACATGCACAAGCAAATGATATCAACGATGCTGAAGCTTTAGCTGCTTCAACAATCGAAGGTCAAGATTTCCCAACTTTCTTAAATGAGAAAATCGCTGTAATTGGTGAAAATCTTGTTGCAAGAAAAGTTACTAATGTTGAAGGTACTGTTGTTAATGGTTACGTTCACTTAGGTAAAGTTGGTGTTATTTTAGCTGCAACTTGTGATGACGCTGCTAAAGAAAAAACTGTTGATTTATTAAAAAAAGTTGCAATGCATGCAGCTTCAATGAAACCAACTGTAATTTCTTATAAAGATTTAGATGCTGATTTTATTGCTTCTGAAAATAAAGCAATTATTGCAGATATTGAAAAATTAAACATTGAGTTACATAGACTTGGTAAACCAGAAAAAAATATTCCTGAG
>Ga0193963_1001121_pt1 | contig 13603 bp, 8 predicted proteins | sample FB_6_MG_FD_140359 | JGI IMG/M metagenome (GOLD analysis project Ga0193963, IMG submission 140359) | Microbial mat bacterial communities from the Broadkill River, Lewes, Delaware, United States - FB_6_MG | ecosystem: Environmental > Aquatic > Freshwater > River > Microbial mats | place: USA...
AAGGAGGTATATTTGTCATTACACCAGAAGTTATATTTGAAAGAAAAATAGCATCTCCTTCCACTCCTGTAGGAAAACCTGTACCTGTATTAACAAATTCACCAATAAGATATTGATATACAAAATTATCAACATCTATAACTGATTTAACAACCCCAATTACATCTGACTTTTCAGGGGCAATTCCATCAGCAATAGCCTTTTCATAACTAGGAGTAACAGGATCCCTATAAATTAAATCTCCAACTACTAATCCATGAGCTACTTGATTGACTTCTACAGACGAATTTAAATCTCCTGCTCCTGCTCCAAAATTACCAACATATTGATATATCTTAATATGATATCCATGATTAGAAACAGCATTGTGAGATGAATTATCACCAAAAAAAGTTAATTGACCACTGTTATAAAAAAAATACCAATCAGAAGGGTCATTAGCATATATTTGATTACCAATATTACCTGAACCATCATCATCAAAAAGTTGAACTTCATATGAGAAATGATAAGATGGATTAATAAAGTTTTTTAATACTCCTGTATTCCATGATAATTTATTACTCACACTAATGTCTTCTGTTAATAGTAAATCAGAATGATAGTCAACAATTCCCATTGAAACACTAGCAGGAACTGGTATAGAAGAAGCTTCACTTGCTATCCTATTAGGGTTTAGCATTTCACTTTCAACTCTATCTTCTTCAAAAAATAATTTAGTCAATGTTGTTGAAACTTTTTTATTTTTTACTTTAAATAAAATATCTAATATTGTATTGTTATCCATTGATAAATCCTAAAATTCATAATCTATTCTTTTTTTACTTTTTATTTCAGGTAATAGTATTTCAATAATTCCATCATCCTTATATTTCTCAGGGTCAAATTCTATTTTATCAAGTCCTGCTTTTATGATTACTTGTTGAAATTCTTCATCAGTTAATTTACTAGTAATCTCAACAGCTCTTTTTAAAACATCATTATAGCTCATTAAAATAACTTCAAGAAATTATCATTTTTCATTTTACCTATTTTATTCATAATAGAAAACCTTAAATCTTTTATGAAATTATTCATTATAGCTTTATCATTTTTACTTTTTTTAGATAACTGCAGTAAAAACTCTTTAAATAGTATCATCATGTGAAACCCATTAAAAGCTATATCATCAGTAAATTCATCAATCAATTGCTCATAAACTTCTGATTCAACATTCTTTCCTACAGTTAATATATCTCCATCTGTAGCTTTTTGCCAATGAGTTTTACCTTTATAATCTTCAAAATCCTCTTCATATGCCATATCTAGTATTTTATCAATATCAACTTTTTTCTTATTCTTTAATACATTTTCTAAACTAGTATCATAATTTAACACAGTCTTTTGAATTGCATCTACAATAAGATTACCTCTTTTTATATCAAAATCTTCACTCTCTGGTAAATAATTTAAATAACTCACATTAACCTCTCTTCTTTAATTTAATAATATAAACTTCCATTATTTTTTCTATAAAATTAATGAACTGTTTAGCTACAAACTCTCTATCATCACCAATAGCTTTTTTAATTCCCTTGAAATCAACATTATCATCATCATCTCTAAAAGAATCCATTATTTTATCAAGCAATAAAAATCTAAAATATTTACCTGCATCACGTATTCCATCAAATTGACTTCTTAAAATCTCCTCTAAAGGTTTTAATTTTAATTTACTTAAAAAAGAATCATCATATTTACCACTAGTTAATTCTTCTACTATCTTATCTGTAGTCAAATTAATCACTTCCCATGCTTCTTTTGTTACTAGTGTTTTCATTTTTTTAGCCATAAATTCACTACTTTCCAATACATCACTCTCTAATATATCATTAAAAAAATTCACTTTATCTCTCCTCTAACCTTAAACCAGTTAATATATTATTTGTTAAATTAAATACAGGTGCATCATTCTTTACAATAATCTCTACAAAATAGTGATAATCAGCTAATAAATTATTCAAAGTACCTGTTGTGAAATCAATCTCTATATCAGAACCATTTAAAATTGGTTCTCCTAATCTAATACCAGCACCTTCAATAGGATTACCTAATACCCCATTGTATTGCCCTGTACCATCTTCTTTATATAATACTCCTCTATATAATGAAGGTTTGCTATTTGTATTACTTGGGTCGAAATTAGTACCATCATAACCACTAGTTCCTATCCCACTAATATCATCAAAAGGAATGGTAATTCTTATTTCCTGAATAAAATCTTGAAAATCAGAAATACTAGAAAACCCTTCTAAAACTAATTTCATTCCTGTCCTTACACCACTTGTTTTAAAATAAGTAACATAAGTAGCATATTTACCATCTAATGGAGCATAAGACGGAGAACCTGTAGGGAAGTGATTAGCTGAAAAATTAACACTAGGTCTAGTTACTCTACCTAATAAAGCTACTGCTTCTGTCATATCACCAACTGCAAGGTAATTATAACTCTTAGTTGTTAATGCAATTGTACTATCAAAATTACCTTTATCAGATAATAACATTAAGGATCCTGTTACATATACTTTTAAGTTCTCCCCACCACTAAAAATTTGATTATCTAAAGTAGCTGTATCACCTGCAACAGCAGTAATCCTAGCAAAAGTACTATTACTTAAATTCTCAATGTAGAAACCTGTCATACCTGTGAAATCTGCACCTGCACAAGTAATATCATTTACATTAATAGAATTAACACCTTCTAGATAAGTAGTGCCAAAATTAATTCTCCTAGTTTCATCATTGAAATTTTCTTCTGTATCTGAGCTATTATCTGGTGTATATGTATCTACAATCCAAGTATCAGTATCAAGAAGATTACTAGATGTATCAGAAACAAGACTTGCTGCAATAATATTTGTAATAGGAGTACCATAATACTTCAAATCTGATTTTATGTTTATGGCTTTATTTGTAAAACCTATTACATCTTGCCAATCAATAGGGGAAGAATTATCATTTAAAGTACCATCAGTATAAAGAATATCAGTATCGGTAAATACATCTCCATTAACAGAAAATAAGTTTTCTTTGTAAGCATATTTTGAAATATCATTAAAAGTAGGGGACGTAATATCATCATTTCCTCCATCAATCAAAGTTATACCACTCATTTGTCTAGTAGTCACATTAGAACCTTTAGCTACAGATACTGAACCTGAATTAATAGATGGTGCATCAAGTGTATTATTAAAAAAGAACTCAAAATCATTTGTCTCTCTTATATCTGTATCAACAGTATGAATAACTTTTAAAACATTATATCCATTTTGCAATAAAGTATCTGCATTAGATGTAAGTGTTTCAATTACTGATTCTTGGTATCTAGGAAAATTATCATAAATACCTACTGATATAAAATTTAATTCTTGTGTTGATGAAGTAGCATATTGACCTGCTCCAATATCTTGATTACCATTTCTATCACTTTCTTGAAATGCAGTTGATAAATCAAAATTACCAAGAGAAACACTATTTAATTCAACATTTAATATACCTTTATCTGCATTCTTAAAAGCAATTGTTAAAACTTTAAATAAATTAGAAATCTGAGATTTAGTCAATATCCTATCAGAGAAAGAACTTGGAGAATAAGGAGCTTGATAATTTATAGTTCCTGCTGTTGAGTCATCTGATAAATATCCTTCTTGAAAAGTGATGCCATTTAATGATAAATCACTATTATGTAAAGATGTTCCACTATCTTGTGGAGTTAAATCAAGTAAGTATTCATTTATCCAATCAACAGCATGACCAACAGGAGTTTCTGGAGTTAATATGTCATCAGTGTATACACCAATAGCTCCATCCATATAAGAACCATCCTCTGATTCACCAATTACGCCACTACCACTACTTGAATTACTAGAAATAGATATTGAATTATCATCCTCTCCGTTTACTATACCAATAGAATGTCCTATCTCTGTTAGGAATGTAACATCTCCATTTAGCTCAATACTAGATGTAGAATCTGTATTTATAGAGTAAAACTCTAATATTGCATTCAATGAACCACTGTCTATAACCCTTGTTCTAATTGATACACCTTGAGAAATACATTCATTGTTTATAAAAACTGACACAGGGGTCAGCGAATCTAAAGCTACTGATGTTATAGTTGCAATATTACCACCTTGATCTTGAACAGTAATAACATTTCCACCTGTTATAAATCCTACAGTATCATCAATACTTGCTCCTGAAACAACACATTTTACCCCTTTTTCTATTGATATTGAATTATTTGGACTTTTAAAATTAACAACATCTAAAAAACTACTTGTAACTTCTTCATCTTTTTTTATGCTAATTTTCTTAAAACTATTTGTTATTTCCATTGATACACCTATAAAAAAATCTTTTGTTGTTTTTTTATATATAAAAAATAAGATATTTTATCTATTTTTTTTAAGGAGAATAAAATGAAACAACAAACATTAGACAGTTTAATGGAAGGAATGGAAATGGGTATAGATGTGGAAACATTTATTGATGATGATCAGTCAGAATTTTTCGTAGATGAATTACTTGAAGAATCAGAACCGCAATCATATGGTAGTAATGTAGTATATATTCCTGGTAAAAATGGTGGATTCAGTAATAAAGATGAATATGAAAAACTTCATAATGAAAGAAAGCAATTAAGAGCTGACTTTACTGCTGTTAAAGGTGGAAGAAAAAAGAAGCTTGAAGCTGCTATTACTTATTTAGATGGTAGAATCGCACAAGTTCCTAAATTTACTCAAATAAAACTTGATAGAGCTGAGTTTCGTAAATTCAAAAAAGAAGCTTTACTTGATAAATTAGATTCTAAAAAAGCTGCTGAATTATTAGAAGAAAGATATGTTCTTACTGATGAAGATAGAGCTAAAGGTAGAGCAACTAGAGCTAAGAGATGGGGAAGAGGAGCAAATCTTACAAAAGCTCTTACATCTATAAAAGAATTATTTTCAGCAAGTAAAGCAGGAATGCAAAAATCTAAAGGTCAAAAAGTTACTGAAACAATGCTTTTAAACGGTATTGATTATCTTAATGCTTTAATGGGTGAACTAAAAAAAGTTGAAAAAGCTACAATTGCTGACTTAAACTTAATTAAAAATAGAGTTTTAAAAGCTTTAGCTGCTGAAGAAGCAAAATCTGCAAAGTAAATCATTACAAAAAAAATACATATAATTCAATTTATTAATTTAAAATTTTTAGATTTTTATAATTTTATTGATTTAAAAAATATTATCTCTTAGGTATAGGTAGAAATTCCTATAAACTACTTTATCTGCAAGTAATCCCATTTCATAATATTTATCAGGATTAAAAGAAAGTGTGTTTTTACTATATACATTATACTTTTTCATTTTTTTTGAAAAATCAGTAGCCCAATTTTTTTTAGGATTCTTAATTATATCTTGAAGAATTCCATGAATAAAATCTCTTCTAATTCTAACCAAAACAAAAATTTCTACTAATGTTAATTTATTCCAACTATCTTCATCTAGAATTGATTTCAAATATTGAATTTGATGAAGTATTGCATTCTGCTCTGAAACCATATCAATCCAAGATCTATCTTCATCTATATGTAAATCATATATTCCACTATCATGTAAATCATCAAGCCAATGAACCATTTCATGAACAGTAACTAGTTTTATTAAATAAGGATCCATATAATAAAATAATCTTTTCTTCATTTCAGTTAATTCTATCATTAATTCAGCATACTCTACAGGTTTAGTTCTATGCTTAGGTATTTCTGATAATAAAAAATTATATTTTCTTAAAGCCTCTGCATCTAAATCAACTCTTAATGTTATAGAAGCCTTGTGTCTTTCATAGTAAGCTTTTCTTGCACTACCTTGAGGTAATCCTTTTGTTAAGACAAATGTTAAACTTAATGGTTTTTCTTTATTACTGTCAATCAAAAAGGAATCCTCAGGATTAAAATCTAAATTCTTATAAACAGAGCCTTCCTCATCAAAATAGAAACCTTCTATTCCCTTCAATCCTTCTGATGGTGTATCAGAAAAACCTATCTCATCAAAAGATATAACCTTGTTATCTCTCAATTTTCTTTTTAAAAAATTAATCACTGGAGCTATTTGAGAATAGATATCCTCAATTTCATCTCCCTTATAGTGACTATACTCACCTTCTAGCAAAAACATACTATCCTCCAAAAACATCTGTAATAGCTAAAACACTATCTGGTATATTATAAATCATCCCTTGTGGACTAGGAGTAAGAGTTACTCCAGTAGCATTAGAACCTGTAACAGCAAAAGTACCTGGATGAATATGAGAGTCATGTTTAGCTTGAATATCTCTTAATACTGTCATTAAACCATTAAAGGAAACCATTTTATTTCTTTTATTATTTTTTAATTCTATATTACCATTTGTTTTAACTTTAAAATCACTATCTAATACTATTGAAGCTCCATTTATCTCAAGAATAACACTCTTTTCAGTCATCTCAAATTTAACTTTACCTTTACTTATTCTAAAACCTGTTTCTAATTCTTCAAAAAATAACTTCTTTTTTGATTTAAACTTAATGTAATCTTGACTAATTAACTCTTCATCCTTAGTTGTTTCTTTCTTACTATTTGAATGATAACTATAACTTGCTAAAGGATAATTTAAGTGTCCCCACAAGAAGGTAATCATAACATAATCCCCTTTTTCTAATGGTAAATTTAAATTAGGATAACCAGTAATAGGAACTGATTTCATAAAATTAGAATCATTAAACATATCAACAAGATACACATCTACAGTATTTGTTTCAGAATAATAGGCTTCAACAACAGCAATATAAGTACCATAAAACCTATCAAAAATCTCTAAACCATTATCTCTAATACTTGCTTTTAATTCCATCAATGAATTATTCATCTAAATGCCCCTTAATTATTACTTAAAGTGTGGTAAATCTTTAGGATTAGTTACTGTTACTCTAGCTTTACCTTGTGTAAATATTTGTAACAACCCATTAGTAGCATTATACATATCAGTAAATCTATCTCCAAGTATTTTTAAATTTTCTTTATTAGAAGCCATTTCTGATATCTGCTTATCAGTATAAATCTTCTCATTTCTTTGAGTTGCTGTTATTGGAGCTTTATCTGACATGGAAGAATCTTTACTCATATTCTTGTCTTTATTCTTAACTTTATATTCTTTTTGTTGTAGAGCAACTACATCTTTTATCACTGATAATAATTCATTTGTAACTTTAGTATTCTTACCATATTTCATTTCAATTTCAGATCTTTTTAATTCAAGAGAATTTTTATCAAGTAAATTAGCACTTGCAATATTCCTTTTAGCTTTAAGTAATCTTCTCTTTTCACTTCCTTTTGCTTTTTTTACATAATCCTCAAAAGCATAATTAAAAGTTTTACCACTTGCAAGAGTTTCATCTGTGAAACCCGTCTTTCTTGTAAACTTATCATATCTTGACTCAGCCCAACTTCTATTAGAATTAATTTTAGACATAGTTTTATTAAACTTTAAGGCATTTTTACCTGAGAATAATTTTTTATAAGACTCATTGAATTTACTCCTTTTACCTGTCACCATATCCTTTGTAATAATCATCTTTCTGTTTTCAATAAGGCTTTTTACTCGTTGTGATGCAGTATCTTTATCTATACCATATTTCCTGTTAATTCTTTTAGCAGCTAGTGTAATATATAACTTTTGTAAATTCTGAGAATCCTTCATTTGTTTTATTTCATTTCTTGTTTTTTCAGCATCTTTTAAATTACCATCTTTCAAATAAGAACTTAATTTACCTGCCAAAGCAAAAGTATTACTCCATTGATCTAGCATACCTATTGCTTTAGTCTTTAATGTATCAGATAGAGAACCTAAGTCTTTTGATAAAATTCCCCCAAAATTTGAAGAGTGAGTTGCATAAGATTTTAAAGTCTCAATATAGTGACTAGTTTGTTTGTCAGTCATTGAACTAGTAAAAGTATCTAATTGTTCCATGGAAAAAGTAGAAAAGTCTAAGTTTTTCTTTTTAAAATAAGCATCAGCTTGTTCTACTCCACCTAATGATTCAGCAAGAATTCTTTTCTGTGTTTCTACAGCAGATATAGCCATTGATACATCTGTTGCTGAAGTAGAATTCAATAAACGATTGTGTTCAGCTATAGAGTCATTTACGAAACCTTTCAATCTCATAGATTGATTTGTAATACTTTCATTAAATAAAACATCATTACCTGCAACAGCTTTACTTACATTAAATATATCTTGAGTTTTACTGCTTGATAAAAGGATTAATTCTTTTTCATAATCATAAATATCTTTAAAAGTTGTTGTACCTGCCTCCTTCAACCTCTGGTAACTTCTTATTGAATTAGAAATAGTTTTATCACTTTGTAATCCTTCTTGAAGTAATTGTTGACCTAATGACTTATACAACTCTAAGTTTTGCTTAATAGGAACAAGCTCGTTTCCACCTGTTTTTTTAACTCTTTCAAGTAATATTTTATTAAAATCATCTTGATTAAAATTAACACTTTTTAAAGTATTAATCAAGTCATCTTTTCCTCTAAATGCTTCACTAATTACTGTATTTTTAAGACTCTTTCTAGACATATTAACATCAAGACCAAATTCATTTTTCAATGTAACATTTTTACTATAATCAATAGGATTAAGTTTAGATTTTGCATTTCTTATCACAGAGGCTTTATTTAATTCTTGTCTATCAAACTCACCTGTATATGCAACATTCTTATTTTTATTATATCTTTCTTTTATTTTTAAATATTCATTTCCATTTAATTTACTAATATACCCTGTTAAATCCTTTTGGTTTTCAAATGTATATCCGATAGTACTACCTATATTTTTTCTGTACATCATTTCTACTTGCTTTTTATCAATCCCTGTCTTCTTTACAGTTTCATTTATAATTGAATCTAAGTTTCTTAGTTGATTTGCAAAAATATTAATACCACCCTTATTCATTAAAGTATCACCAATTAATTGATTTACTTGCTTTGAATTAACATTAAATTGTCCTTCACTAACTTTATTTATTTCTTTTAAGTAGTTTAAAGCATTTTCTTTATATATCATAGCTGTATTTTGTTTTGAAGAAACACCGCTTTCATTTAATAAATTAGTGTATTTGGTTAGTATGTTACCTGATTCACCAAGAGTTTTAAAACTTAAAACAGTATTCCCCATAACATCTTGCATACTAAAGTTATGCTTTTTGGCATCTCTTGATAACTGATTAATTATCTCAAATCTTTTAGTTTCATTTTCTGCATTTAATAACATTTCTTGAATTGATGACTTCCATAACTCTTTTCTCTTTATATTATTCTTCTCTTTCTGCTTCATTAATGCCTTTTTATCATCTTTTTCCCAATCACTAGAGAGATCTAAAGCACTATATATTTGATAACTAAGTTTACTTGTTTGCTTCTTAAAAATATCATCTGCTCTTCCTCCAAGAACACTATTTGTTAACTTTTCTTGAGTATTCATCAATTCACTAATACTCATATTATTAATATTATCCTTTGTTAACACTGATTTCTTAATAACAGTTTTAACACCTTCTCTATCAAGATTCTTACTATTAGCAGTTTTTATTATCTCCTCTTTAGTTCTTTTAAAAAGTGCTTTTTTAATATCAGTATCAGCTATACTCATCAATAAAATATCAGTATTCCAGTTAACAACTTTATCAATTAAAACTTTATTTGTACTAAATTCCTTAACAAATTTACTATTATCCATAAACTTAGGTTCTGCATTTATCAAGGAGTCAGTAATTGCCCCAATACCCAAAGTTGCTAAACCAAGTAAAGGATTTACCATCATTAAAGCCATTCCACTAGAGTGTAATCCTCCAACAAGAGCTTGTTTAAAATCTCCTGATGCAGAATATTCTTTAAATGCAGAATAAGCTTGATACCCAAATACTGACATTCCTGCCATTTTAACCATTCCTCCAGTAGAGAATTGTCCTGATTCGTTATTGATAAACCCACCTCTAACTTTTGAACCTAGTGCTGAAAAACCTGATTTAGCCTTATTAACTCCTTTTGAAACAAAGCCACCTTTACCTAGTAAACCACCTTCTCTACCATAAGCTTTAGTTTTTCTGTCATATGAACCTCTTCCCATTATAGGATTTACAAATTTATTATCCCTAACTAAACCACCTTGACCCAGTAAACCACCTTGTCTAATATTCTTACTTACACCATTACTATTAACAATTATTTGTTTTCTTCCCAATGTTAATGAAATTGCTTTACTAGCTGCCATACTCATTAATTTAAATCCTGCTACAACAGATAATACTATCCCTGAAGCTTTCCAAAAATCAGGAGTAGTAAGTAGACTACCAATTCCTTTTATTGCAAGTTTTGCACCTGATGCTATTGCAGGTCCAATCTGCGGAGCAATTGTATTAACAAAAAAATTTAAAAATGCTTTAGAGCCTTCAATGAAAACATCACCTGCTTTATTAAAGAAATTACTTACTGATGGAACAACTCTTGTTTCAAAGAAATTTCCAAATTTACTCATAGAGTCTATGGATGTCAAAGTTCCACTAGATAAACCCAATTTTGTTTCAACAGAGTATAATAAATTTTTTCTCTTATTAGGATCTTGCATATTTTGAATAAAATTATAACCTGCTCCTGCCAATGTAATTCCCGCTGAAAACATTAATAATCTACTACTCTTTAATGCTCCCCACATTGCACCTGACATTGCTTTTAATGGAGTTATAGCTAGATTCATTGCTCCACCAATAGTTCCAATTAACCCTTTTAATACTGATGTACGAACAGATTTAGACATTAAGCCACCAGTTAAAGCAATACCTAAGGCTCCTTTCATTCTATCATCTAGTTCTTTTATTCCTCCACCACTTGAATTAAAAACTTCTCCACTAGTTAATCTACCCATGAATCCACTTAATCCATTTTTAACTCTTGTAAGTAATGGTAATACTAATTCTCCTTTAGCATTTTTTCCACCTTGAATTTGAAAAACAAGTTTAGTCCATACAGTATCAAAAGCTCTACCTGCAATACCCAATCCCATTTCTGTAATCTTTATTAAAGCATCAGTTCTTTTTTTAACTTCATTTGAAACCATATTTTTTGAGCGTTCACCTGATTGCATCAATATTTGTTTTTTTATTCTTTCCATATCTTTAGCTGTAGCATTATTAGGTAAATCTATACCATATACAGCCATTATTTTATTTCTAGCTCTAAATGATGCTTTAGATTTGCCATTAAAAGCATCATTTACAGTTTTTTGAGTTACAATCATATCACTATACTTACCTGACTTAATATCTTTATAACTTTTATCATTGACTGATTTTAAACTATCAAACATTTTCTTTTTAAAAAATACTCTAGCAATATCATAAGAAGCTTTATCTTTCATATCTTGAACAAGAGAACCTGCTCCATCTCCATTTAATAATGACTGTACCTTTTTATCACCTAGTTTACCTAATCCATAAGACACTAAACCGATTGCTCCTGTAAGTTTACCAAACGTACCAAGTAACCCAAAGGAAGCATTGTTAAGCGTCTTAAATGGAGCAGTTACAGGACTTACAGCCATACCTAGATGTTGAAATCTAAAACCTAAAGAGCCTGCTGCTGTTATCATTGGTGCAGATTTCTTTAATAAATCGCCCATTGTATCTGCAATTTCCATTAAATGAGCATTTGCTGATGACAATTTACCTTTGCCATTTACAGGAATAAATAATCCCATTATACCCATTCTTTTTAATGCTGAGAATCTTTTTATCATTGCTCCTGCAAAATAAGTATCTCCATCTTTTGCTAGTTTTAAAGCTGATTTAGTATAAGACCTTAATCTTTTAGCTTGCTCAGTAATATAACTACTAGACTCTTTATAAGTTAAAGCTAATATATCATTTTCATTCTGTTTTTCAACCCATTCAGCATAATCTTCTGCAGTTCTTATTGCTCCCTTAAAGTATTTCTTGTTCCGAGTTTCGACTTGTTTACCCAAGGATTCAGCATTTTTCATAGCCTTTGCATTTTCTTCATTATAATATTTAACATTTTTCTGGACATTCTTTAGAGGCATACCTAAAGTATTAGTTACACTATCCATTAAATCTTGATTAACAGTATCACCCAACATTTTCTTTATTGCAGGGGTAAAATCCCTAACCCATTTTTGATATCCTTCTACATTCAAATTACCTTTACTATCTTTAAATTTACTTTGCATTTCAGAGACAATACCTGTAATACCTTTTGTATCAAGTTGTTTTAAAAATCCTTCTCTACTTGTTACTCCTAATTGCCCCATTACTAAATTTAAACCTGAATAATCTTTCATCATTCCTGCAAAAGCCTCACCCCCATCTTCTGCATAAAGTAAATTCTTTTTATTTTGAGATTGTAATAATGCCTGGAACTTAGCCATAGTTTTAGCATTTTGTTCTACTTCCTCTGGAGAAAAACCACTTTTTTGCATTAAGAAGGTTTCTTTGGATAAAGCTCTAAAATAGTTCTGCATATCTTTTTTATCAAATCCACCTAAGCTTTCAGATAAAACTTTATAATCTTCCATACCACTATTAAGTAATTTCATTTTCTCATCTAATGAAAAAGCTTTTCCACCATATTTGAATACTTGATTTAATTCTTTACCTGCTTTAACAGAATCTTTTCCAAATTTTTTAAATACATAATCATATGAACTAGCAAAATTATCAGCTCCATCACCTGCAAACTTATGAAATTCTTTATACCAACCTTTAGCTTTCTTAGGGTCAACCTCAAATACTGATTGATACATTTTGGCTGTACCATCAATATCTCCTGTAGCCTTTATCATTTCTTTTCTGAATTCAACTACTTTATCAGCAGAGATACCTGATACATCAGACCATCTAACAGCTTCACCTCTTAATTTACGAAGGTCTTTATACATCTGTTTCCCTGCTTTTTCCATTTTTCTAGGATCAGATATATTTAAATAGTTTTTAAAACTATCTCCAACAGTATTAACTAAGTCTGCATGTCCATTAATAGTTTGACTCATATAGTCACCTGTGGACTGAACATTACCATTAACACTATCAAATAAACTTTGAGATTTATCCTGGATACCACTAAAAGCTTTTTCCATCTCTTCATTAATAGAGCCAGTTATATCTTTTAATCCATCTTTAGTTTTTGCATAACTATTTTTAAGTTGATTAGAGAATTCATCAACTCCATTAACACCTATTCGTACTGCTAGATTTTGGTCTAAATTTTCTGTAAAAGCCATAGTTCCTTCTGAAGAAAAATCATATATTTTTTATATTATTTATTTTTTTTAAGAGCCTTTATTCTTGAATCAATTATTTCGTTAGCTACATCAAATAAATAACGAACTGTTGATGACGGAGCATTTATTAACTCAAAATAAGAACCAAATGATATATTTTCCATTGCACATAATGAAATTATCATTTGGTCTAATTCTTGAATATAATTAATTGAGCCTATATCTCCGAAGTCGGTAGCAA
>Ga0193963_1001127_pt1 | contig 13562 bp, 8 predicted proteins | sample FB_6_MG_FD_140359 | JGI IMG/M metagenome (GOLD analysis project Ga0193963, IMG submission 140359) | Microbial mat bacterial communities from the Broadkill River, Lewes, Delaware, United States - FB_6_MG | ecosystem: Environmental > Aquatic > Freshwater > River > Microbial mats | place: USA...
CTATAAACACCATACAAGATTTTTGCACTTTTCATACTAGGCCCAAATTCAAACGCATATGCATCATCACCAAGGTTATTGTCTTTAATATATTTGCTAGCTGCAGCCATACCATTTTTTGTAGCTATATTAATTGTATAATAACTTTTTGGAGCATCTAAAAATGTTTTGTATTCAGAAGTAACCATTTTCATTGCATCTGTTGATGCTGTTTGAGTAACTTCATTATCTAATCCTAATTCTTCACTAATAATTGAACTATCAGTATTACTAATTAAATCATCTAACTCAGATGTACTTTGTTTATCTTGCGCTTTTGGAGTATAATCTAAAACTCTTGGAGAAACATTGTCACATATTTGATTTTCACTAGATAATACAGAATCAGTTAATTGAGATAAGTTAAACATTAAATCATAGTAATTATTTAATGCTGCATATTCCATATTAATTAAACTCGTACTTGAATTATACAATTCACTTTGTGCATCTAAAATATCAACAAATGTTCTAGTACCTGCTTCAAATTCATTTCTATATACTTCAACAATATTTACATTTGCAATAACATATTTCTTAAGAGCTTCAATTCTTTTTTTATTTTTGAAGAATTTACTATATAAAGATTTAATTTCAGCAACTACTTCATTTGTAATTTCATCTAAAGTTTTCTTTTGCTCTTGTAAGAAAATAGTTTCTTGCTCAGATCTAATATTATCTCTATTCCCATTAAATAAATTCCAGTTAAGATTTAGTCTAGCATATCTATCTTCTTCTTTACCTTGTTCATCTAATTCTAAATCATCATCAATCGATGCTTTTAATTCTAAGTTTAAACTTGGTAGAAATCTTGCATCATATTGTGCAATTTTTTCTCTCTGAAGTTTTATTTTCTCAATTTGTTCCAAGATTTTATGATTTCTTAGAACTGCTTGTTCTATCGCATCTTTTAAAGTTGCAGGAACTTTTGCTTCATTTATAGTTGGTCTACAAACTTTTCCTAATGGTTCTTCCCCAACATATTTTATATATTGTGCAATTCCAGTCTCTTTAATATCTTGTTCTTCAATATACTTATCAGTTGTAAAGTTTAACTTTGAACTTACTTGATATGTTTCTAAAACTTCTCCACTGATTTCTTCTTTTTCTTTTGCAGTAACAAGATTTTCTTCATGATTTTTAATCATATCATATGTTAAAGCTAATTTTTCGTCAGATTGAACTAAACCAGTATATGCTTTAACTGTTTCTAAAATTGTATTTTCAATAGCGTAAAAACTTCTATGCTTATTTGCAAGTTCTTGTGCTTTTACTTCTGAAACCTGTGATGGTGTAGATCCTCCATCATATAAGTATTGTCTAAAGATAATTGCTGCATTATAACCATCTTCATCATTTTTAGTATTACGACCGTCATCATAATCTCTCTCAACTTTTGAAGTTTCAAGATAAGCTTCAATATCAAGAGTAGGAAGGTATAACCCCTCTCTATCATCAACATATTTTCTATATGCTTCTTGATTTTTCTTTTCAGCAATAATATCTGGATTTGTATTTATTGCTTTCTCAACACTATCTCTTAAACTTACTGCATAAGATGAACTTATTAGCAGTGACAGACATAGACCTGTTAAGGTGATTTTTTGTTTCATATTACTCTCCCCTAATAGAATTTATAACCCAAAACTTACAAAAAAGCTAGGCATTTTTATCTTTAAATTAGCCCAACTTGCTTTATAAATTATTTTATTATATAATTTATTTATATTTTATCATAAAAAGTTTATAAAATGGTTACACTAGACAAAAATAATAAAAATTCTTTTAAAATTATGTTAAAACACCTCAATATCTTATATATTGAAGATGAAAAAAACATTAGAGATAATATCTCCAAAACCCTTGACTTACTGGTCAATAGAGTCTTTTCTGTAGAGAGTATTAAAGAGGCTATTACTATCCTAAAAGACAATAGAATAGATATAATTATTTCAGATATTAATTTACCTAAAATCAGTGGTATTGACTTTGTAAAAAAGGTAAGAGAAAAGGATTGTTACATTCCTATTATTTTATTAAGTGCCTACACAGAAAAAGAGTATTTACTTGAAGCTACAAAATTAAAATTAGTTGATTACTTAGTAAAGCCTATTGATTTTAATATGTTAAATGAAGCTCTATTAAAAGCCTCTCAAGAAATAATAAACAATGCAAAATACATTGTAGATTTTGAAGAAGACATTTCATATAATGTAATGCATAAAAAACTTTATACAAATAATGATAATCAAGAAATAGATTTAACTGCTAAAGAAATCGATCTTTTAGACTACTTTATACAAAATAATCAAAGAGTGATTTCACATGAAGAAATAAAAACAGAAGTATGGCATGATAACTTTGAGGTAACAGATTCTGCATTAAAAAATGTATTAAATAAACTCAGAAAAAAAGTAGGGAAAAATACTATTAACAATATTTCAGGAGTTGGATTTAGAATACAGTTTACTTAGAAATCAATTTTAATTTTTTAAACTCCTCTATAATTTTTATTTCTCTTTGGTAAATATATTTCTCTAAGATTTTTTTATTACCTAAACTAAGCTCTAATGAACATATTATTTTTCTAAGTTCATTAGAATATTCAGCAATTTCTGTAACTATACTTTTACAAGTAAGTCTTTCTTTATGTGTAATTTCATTTTCATATGCAGCTTTATATATTGTACTAAAGCCCATAACTATATCAACCTCATCACCAACTTCAAAAGAATTGTTAAAATGTTTAGTTTCAAATAAAATTGACTTACTTGATAAAGCTACTGGTTCATACGAAAATCTTTCACCTTTGCAAAAAATTGATGCATTAAAAAACTTATCAGGACCAACAGTAAATTCTTTAATACTATTTTCACTAATATTAAGTTCGATAAAATCTTTAAAAATTAATTCTTGATTTTTTTCATTATAATCATGTAGACTTGCTTGAATATATATTCCATCAACCTCTAATATAGTACTTTCTTCATATCTAATTGCTTTTATTTGTATTGGTTCTGTCTGTATTGATATTGTATTACTTGTCATATTACTTATAAATGCAACATGAATTAATGGCAAGCCTTTAAAGGAATTCACCAACTCAATTTTTTTACCACTTTTTTTAATATCATTTAATTTTTCTAAAGTTTTATTCTCAAAAACTACATCTTTTGAGTTTATAGATATTAATTCTGATTCAAATTTATCTATAGCTTTAATTAATGACTTTACTAAAAAAGAAAAATCTACTGGCTTTTGAATGAAACCAACAACTCCCATATCTCTAAATTTTAATATATTTTCTTCATACCCATGAGCAGAAACAACTATGATTTTTGTTTTAGGACTTTCTTTTAATAACTCTTCAATAAACTCATGTCCATCCATTTCTGGCATTGTTAAATCAGTTAAAACCAAATCTGGTTTCTTTTCTCTAAATATATCTAATCCAACTAATCCATTTTCTGCTAAATAGACCTCTTCAAATAGTTTTCCTAAAAAATTCTTCATTTGTTTTTGAATATGCATACTATCTTCAACAATTAAAACACTATAATTATTAGCCTTTTCTTTTAAATAAATTAAATCAGACATTTATGCTTCCTTATAAGCTTTAAATATTATTTCAAAGCATGCACCATTTTCTTTGTTATATGCTTTGATTATACCGTTTAAATGTTTCTCAACAATAGTTTTAGACATGTAAAGCCCTAGTCCTGTACCTGCGAGTTCATTTTTAGTACTAAAATATGGGTCAAATATTCTCTCAAGATTTTCAGAAGATATTCCACCTGCATTATCACTAATCTCAATTACTATATCATCATTTCTTAAATATTCATTTATTTTTATAACTTTTTTATCTATATTATTCTCAAGCAAAACTTCTTTTGCATTTTTAATTATGTTTATAAAAACCTGAAGAACCTCCCTTGAAAAGGTTTCAACTTTTGCATCAGAAGTATATTCTTCTATTAATTCTATATTATTATTCTCTAAAGTTTTTCCAATAACACCTAAAGCTTCCTTAAAAATAGACTTTATTGTAAGTATTTCTTTTTCTTTATCTGGCTTAAAAAAGTTTCTAAAGTCTTCAATCGTATTCGAAAGATATTGTGTTTGAGTTATAATATCTTCAGCACTCTCTTTTAAAGTCATATTATCAACCATATCAAGTTCTATATCTGCAAGTATATTATTTGCACCCATTGCAACTACTGCAATAGGCTGTCTCCATTGGTGTGCAATCATGCTAATCATTTCACCCATTGCAGCATGACGAGACTGTGCAATCATAAGTTCTTCTTTATCTTTTAGTTCTCGTTTTAAATATACTTCTTTAGTAATCTCTTGTTTTATAGCAAGATAATTCTTAATTTGATTATCTTTTTCAGATACAATAGGAGAGATAAATGCCATTTCCCAAAACTCTTTGCCACTTTTATCAATATTCTTAAATGTTCCAGTCCATGTCTTCCCACTTGATATAGTTTCCCAAAGGTCATCATACTCTTTTTCTTCAATATAATCAGATTTTAAAATTCTCGGGTTTTGTCCTAGAGCTTCATGTGCCGTGTAACCCGTAACTTTTGTAAAAGCTGGATTTACATATTCTATTTTGCCTTCTAAATCAGTTATCACAAAAGTAATAGGTGCCTGCTCAACAGCTTGTCTTAAAATAAATAACTCATTTTGTACCAATGCAAATTCTGTTACATCTTGAATTGTTCCTATAGAGACTATATCTTTCCCTTCCTTATCTTTTATATGTTCAACATTACAATCAACATATCTAATCTCCCGATCACTTTTTCTTACAATTTTATATTCAATCTTATAGGGTCTTCCACTTTTTACAGAATTTAAATATTTATCTAATACTCTTTGTTTATCATTATCGTGAACAAAAGTTCTAAATAATTCATTTACTCCAATATCTTCATTTTTATCAAGGCCTAAGATATCTTTTACTGTAGAGGAAACAGTCAATTCTTTTGTTCGTATATCTAATCTCCAATGTCCAAGATTAGCCATATTTTCAGCTTTTTCAAGATTTCGTTGACTCTGCTTTAAATTAATTTCTAATTCTTTTTGCTTTGTAATATTACTATGAAAACCAACCATTCTAATTGGTTTACCATTTTCAAAAACTGTTCTTCCTCTATCTAAAATCCAAACCCAATGACCATCTTTATGTTTTAATCTATGTATGTTTTCATAATAATTAGTTTTCCCTTCATGGTTTGCTTTAATATCTTGTCTAGCTTGTTCAAAATCATCAGGGTGAACTAGCCATTCCCAGGTCTCTAAAGAGTTAACTAATTCATCATCTTCATAACCTAACATTGCTTTCCAAATTTTTGAGAAATATACATCATTTGTCAATAAATTCCAATCCCAAAGTCCATCATATGAACCATTTATTGCGTACTCATATCGTTGTGATAAAACTTTATGTTTTTTTGATATTTTTTCAATTGTTTCATGTTTTGTAAATATACTATTTATAAAACCAATAATAATTAGTATAAGTAATAAAGAACTAATGATTATAAGCATAAAAATAAATTGTTTTCTTTTTTCAACTTGAAGATTAAATTCTTTATATTCAAAAGTAGGAATAGTAACTCTTATCCCTCCTCTAATATCTCCTACTTTATAACCTTGAATAGAATGACATTGTAAACAGCTTTGAGTTACTTTTAATGCACCCATATAATTAAACTTCGTACTACTTTTATTAAAAGCTGAATATTCCAGTAAGCCTTCTTTTTCAAATTTATTTAATGCTTTTTTTTCAAATTTATTTGCATAATTATCTGGATTTAATGGATTTAAACTTGTGATTTTATAATTATACTTACTCCTTATATTGGATAGTTCAGATATTTGTTTAGTCATCCATGCGGGATTTATTTTAATTAGAAGTTTTCCATCCTTTGTATAGTCATGGTTATTCATCAAATATTTATTTGGTTTAATTTTATCGTTAGATTTTACATAAACCCCACCATGTTTTGCATTCCAACTTCTTGTGACAACAATATTATCAAAATGAGCTCTAGATTCTTGCAATAACATTTTTTTAGATAAATCATGTTGTGAATTTGCTGAAATATTTACATAATAAATTCCTAACAATGCAAAAGTAGTAACTAAAAATATAGTTAAAAAGATAGCTTTTATTCTATTCATTTATTCTCTTTTATATCTAATATTATTTTAAACACTGCACCAATATACTCTATATTATCATATTTAAAAGTTTCGTTTGAAGCTTCTATTCTTCCTTTTAAATGTTTAGTAATAATTTCTTCACTCATATATAAACCAATTCCCGTTCCTTGTGATTGATGTTTTGTAGTAAAATATGGTTCAAAAACTCTTGAAATAATGTCAGGTGGAATTCCACCAGCGTTATCTTTTATTAAAATAACTACTTCATTATTTTCTTCAAAAGCATTTATTAAAATTAACTTTCTAAAATCTTCATCTTTTATTTTTATCAATTCATCACGTGAATTATTAAATATATTGAGTATTACTTGAATCAGCTCATTTTCCAATGTTAGAAAGTCTATCTCTTCTAATTCATAAATTATTTCAATATTTTTTGTTTTATATTGTGCATCTACTAATTTTATCGCTTTTTTAAAAAGAGTTTTCATATTTGAAAAATCTTTTTCTTTATCTGGCTTAAAGAAATTTCTAAAATCATCTATTGTCTTAGATAAAAAAATTGCAGATTCTGTTATTCCATCAACTGAATTAGTAAAAATTTTATCATCTAATACACCTATCTCTTTTTGGATTTTCATTCCTGTAGCAGCAGCAGTTATTGTAGATAAAGGTTGTCTCCATTGATGCGCAATATTACCTATCATCTCTCCCATTGCCGCCATCTTTGATTGTTGTGCAAGAATATTATGTTGTCTCGTATTATCTTCAATATGTTTTTTTATTTCTTCTTGATAATTTTTAAATTTTTTCTCTAGTAGTCCAGATATATATTTTGAAAGAAGTAACAAGAAAAGAGTTAAAAGAATACAAATTGTAATCATATTTGTAATATATTTGTTATATCTACTATCATATTCAATTTTTCTTTTCTCAATCATAGCATTTAGTTCATCTTCATAAAACCCAGTACCAATTGACCATCTTAATTCTTTTAAACCTTTTATAAAAGATGTTTTTAGTTCAATTACTTTCTTTTCAGGATTAAAAACCCCTTGGTATTGGATATAACCTTCATCTTTCTTTGCTATTTTTATAATGTTTTTAATAACTTCTTTATCAGTTGGATTTTTAAAATCAGCAAAATTCTTATTTTCATATTTTGGGTTTACATGAGCAAGGAATTTTCCATCATAGTCTATTACAAATACATAATTTGTCTTTTCAAATCGTATTTCTCTTATATGATTTAGTATTTTATTTTCAATTGAACTTTTAAATTCATCTTCATATTCCCCTGTTCCAATAAACCAATTAAAAGGCTCAAATTTTTTAAAGAAACCCACTTTTTTGTACTGCTTAAGAAGATTATCATTTGGTTTATTCCAATACCAATCATAATAGGTTTCATCTTTAGTACTTAAAATTCTATTCATCTCTTGGAGAAGATAAGTTCCTTTTAAATCCTGATACTTCCATAAACTTTTCCCTTCAATATTAGGAAATGCAGAATTTAATATTGTTTTTCCATCCATTGTATACATAAAGAAATATCCTCTACCTTCATTAAAACGGATAGTTCTTAAAGCATTCTTTATCATTTTTATAATTTCATCTTTTGATTTATCCATATTTTCTTTATAGATATTATTTACTATTTTATGTGCTTGATATACTTCTTCTTTAAGTGATTTCTTTAATTCTTTTTCTGTAGTGTTAATAGTCTTTGTAGCAAAATCATATGCTCGTAAAACTCTTCTTTTGATTTCTTTTTTATGGTTATTTCTATATTCTTCTTGTAGATTTTTCTTTTCTATTTCAAAACTATTTGTCTTTTCAAGATATAAAAAACTAGTTATTAAAACTAATATTAACACTATAAACACCGAAGGTCCATATTTAATAAGGTTTAAAATTTGTGTTTCATTTTTATATTGCATATTATACTTTCAAATTAAAAATATAAAATTATTTTAGCTTTTTAATTATATAGTATTTTTCATAAGTTTCCTAATTTATTTACTTTTAGTAGACAAATTTAAGAAATAGAATTTTTTAGATTTTTTATTTGAAGAATTATTGCTTTTGTAAAAGACAAAAGAGTAACATAAGTTTTATTTATGTTACTCTTTAGATATGTATGAAATTAATCAAGTTAATTATATACATATAAACTTTATTTTTACTTATATATACATAAGATTTACTTATATTTAATAGTTGCTATCCCACTGCGTGTAATCTTCAGGTATCTCTAGTTTCGATACATCAATGAGTTCTTTAGTTTCTTTATTTTCTACTTCCAACGTCTTATTATTTATTAAATTAGTAACTGCTTCTTGAACAGAAGAGTATGTACCTAATATTTTATCATTAAAAATTGGATGATACTTTTTACTAACAGATTGTCCTATATCAAAGATTCCTACATCCGTAGGATAAGATAATAATATTCTCAAATTAAATCCTTTTTTATTTTAATATTTTTATTCATCAAAGAGACTCTATTTTATTTTTGCCTAATGATTTTGCTTTATACATAGCTTTATCAGCTCTACTAATAAGTATATCCATATTATCATTTTCTTCTAATTGTGTTAAACCAAAACTTGCGGTAACAACCCCTTTATTTAAATCTTTTAATACGTAGTCAAATTCTATTAAAGCTCTGATTTTTTCAGTAATTACTAGAGAATCTTCTAAAGAACTATCTATATAAGCTATTACAAACTCTTCCCCACCCCATCTAGAAACCAAGTCTGTTTTACGTATATTCTCTTTTAATATTTTAGAAACTCTCACTAGAACTTTATCCCCAGCCTCATGACCATATTTATCATTTACCAATTTAAAGTTATCTATATCTATAAAAACAAAACTTAGTGCCTGTTTATTTCTTTGATGTAATAAAATTTGATTTTGAAACTTGTCCTCAAAAATTCTTCTGTTATTCATATTCGTTAATAAATCATTACTTGCTAAATATTCTAGTTTTTTATTATGATTTTTTATTAACAGAATCAAAATTATTGTGATTACAACTGATATTAATAATGAGATAAAAAGGTTTAGATAAAAAATATTTTTCACATCTTTAATAAAATCATCTAACTTTGCTTCCACAAGTAAATATAAATTTAACTCTGGAATATATTTGCTATTAAGAAGATAAGTCTTCCCCTCTTTTTTATATTCTATTGATTTTGATTCTTTGGATATCAAAGTATCTTTGTAATCTTTTAGATATTTCAATTCATCAAGACTATTCTCTTTAATTACCTTTCTTTCTGATAAAACTATTCTTCCTTCATCATTGATAAAAAAAACTTTAAAATTATATTTTTGCCTAAAGGTTTTTAACATATCATCAATATAAGAAATTTTTAGACCAACACCTGTTGCTCCTAAAAAAGAATAGTCTTTCCCAATTATTTTATAATTTATAAACATAATCAATGAATTTGATAAATGTTCATTAAAGTCCAAATTTATTTCATGGTTATCTTCAATTTCTTTAAAATTATAATACCAGTTGTTTTTAAAATTTTCTTTTTTTAGTTTCTCGACAAAACCACCTTGAGTATAGTAATTCTGCGTTTTATGTGAAACTAAAAAAGTTGTAAACATTCCATATTTATTTTTAATTGCATTTAAATATTGTTCTATTTTTGTATGATTTTTCTCGTCATTCATTATCCAATCTTGAACAAATGTATCTGTAGCCATCATGGAAGAGACTAAATAAGGTTCAATTATATGTTTTTGAATTTCAGTGTAAATATTATCTAACGATAAAGGTAATGATTGGTTCTTCAATTGTTGTTCTGTATTATTTAGAGAAACCATATAGTTTACAGTAGTAATAGAAATGGACAATAGAATTAATAATGTACTTATAACAATTACAATTTTATATTTTGAGTTCATAATGAAGGCTTTAAATTTTATTTAAATACAATTTAACATAAATTACTTTTATATATGATTACTTAATTTCTCTTGGTTCACCAAGATAATAGCCTTGAGAATAGTTGATACCTAAATTATTTACTTTTTGAAGAACACTTTTAGAATGAACAAACTCTGCTACTGTTTTTATATTCTGTTTTTTTGCAAAAGAAATAATAAGTTCGGCAATAATTAAAGAGTTTTTACTAGTGTCAATATTTTTAATAAATGAACCATCAATTTTTATATAATCAACATTTAGTTCCATTAAATATTCAAAATTTGAATATCCCGTACCAAAATCATCAATTGCAATTTTACAACCAAGTGATTTCATCTCTTTAATAAATAAAGACACCTCTTCAAAATTATCAATTCCTTCACTCTCTACAATTTCAAAAATTACTCTTTTTGCTATATTTTCATTACTTAATTTACTTTTTATAAATTGAATAGTCTCTTTATTAATAATATCATCTAGCGTTAAATTAATAGAAAACTCTGCTGTAGAATTAGTAAAATACTCAAATGATTTTTCTATAACAATACGCGTCAACTGATGGTATAACTTTAGTCCTTTTGATAATTCTAGAAATTGATATGGAGAGATTATTTTTCCATCTTTCTCTTTTATTCTAATTAAACATTCATACTTTTCATTACTCTTTTCCATATTATTAATAATAGGTTGTATAAAAACAACAATTCTATCTTCTAATATAGCATTTTTCAGTATTTGTGTCCATTTTACATTGTTTTGAAAACTCACTTCAATATTATCTTCTTTATTATAAACTAAAAGCGTTTTATGTTTATTTTTTGCAATTTTTAAAGCAGTATCTGCATTAATAATAACATTGTCACTAGTTAAAGAAACTCCACAAGTTATTGAAACAATAATACTATTACTATTAAGAAGAAATGGTTTTTTTTCTATTTCATTTATAGCTTTTTTACATATATTTATAAAATCATCTTTTGTAATTTTATTAGAATTTGAATAAATCGCATATTTATCTACAGGAAGCTTATAAACTGAAATTTCTTTTCTTCCATTAAATAACCTAGTAAGTAATTTTGCAATTCGCCCGAGTAATATATCTGCAACGTGAGGAGAATAATAGTGATTTATATCTATAAATCTATCTATATTAAAAATAGCTAACTTAGGTGAATTAGTATGTTTAAGTACTTGTAAAAGTTTTTCTCTATTAGGTAGACCTGTATTCATATCTTTATACGCTACCTCAAGTTCTTTTTCCCTTTTATTCCTTTTTATTTTTTCATAATCTGCTTTCTTTTTTAAGTCTTCATTTAATATTTTGAGTTCATCTTCTTTTTTTGATACATCTTTTTTATAATTTAAAAAAAGTGTATTAACTTTTTTAGAAAAAAAGTAAGAGAATATAAGAATAAAAAATGTAAGTATAAATGAAATAAAAAGTGTATATTTAATATTTTCAAATAAAATATATTTTTGATATTTAATATTTGTAATAATTTGTTTCTCAACAACATCCATATACTTACCTATTACAATAAACCAATCCCATTCTTTAAAATGATAAATAAATACTGTTTTTTCTTTCTCAACTAGTTCTCCTGTTTCTTTCCAATAATATGATAAATAATTTCCATCTGGATATTCTTTTCCAAGCTTAATTATGTTTTTAGCAATACTAAATCCATTTTTATCTTTTAAGTCTAAAACATTAGTATTAGTTTTTAATACAGGATGAGAAACAATATTAGCCTTCTCATCTATTACATAGATATATCCATTATTTTTTGATATGATATTTTCAATATAATTTAAAGTATTTCCTTGTAGAAAAGTTTTATTACCTTTAAGTTTTGAATATTTGATAAAGTTTAAAACTTCATCTATTTTTCTTTTTAGTATTAGTTTTTCATTGAGTATATAATTTTTTCTAATTTCTTCTGTTTCTTGCTTCAAAGAAGAGTATTTATTGTTAATAATTAATGAAGTAAATAATATTGTTGATAATAAAATACCTATAAATGGGATGATGAATATTAATCTTGGAATATTCTTTTCAGTAAACATAAAACCTCTAATCAAAAAATGATATATGATTTTAATACTAAAAAGGTTAACTCCTAATTAAATAAGTTATTTTAATGACTAATAAATAATAATTAAGGATGGAACTAGTTGATTATAAAATAAAAAAGGGAAAAGATTTCAAACCTTTTCCCTTTTTTTAATTATGTTATAAATAAAACATTTATTTATAATATTTACTTTATAGTAAACTATTTTTCAATTAGTGTTTAACAATACTAAAAATGTCGAACCTTCGTCATTTACACCTCCATATTGTATAGGTTAATAAAATTGTAGCACTTTTTACATATAAAAAGCAAGTAAAAATGTATTTTTTACTTTTTTATTGACTTTTCTCTTCTGGAAAGTCTAAGATTTATCTCTTTATTTATTACATCCTCATCTGTAGTAGTAATAAATTTAACAGTCTGGGGGACTATTACTTTTTTAGTATTCAAATACTCTGGTCTTTCTTGAGTTAGTATTTTATATTGATTAAGTACATTTGCTTTATATTCATCAAAATTTGTCTGCTCTGTAGGACTTAATTCTGCTACATTTTTAGCAACATATATTAAATATTTTAAAGAGCCATTAATATATTTATGAGCACCTTCATAATCTTTAAGTTTAAAACAAAGTATTGTTTTCATAACATAAAAACTAGGTACTATTTTAAAAAGAACAACATTCTCTTCAAAATTTTTACACTGTTCTAATAAAAGTTCATAATTTGTATTTTCTTCTTTACATATTGCTGTAGATATATTATCAAAAAGAAAAGCATCATCTTTTTGATATTCTTTTAAATTTAAATTTTCTGACATTAAGAATTTCCTTTTTTAAAAATTTATTTTAACAAAAAAAAATCAAATTTGAGACAAGATAAAAGAATTTATAAAATGATTATTTAATATTGATAGGGCTACTTTTAAAAGCAACCCTATTTTTATCTTTTATTTTTTAATAAAAATAAATTCAGAAGTTAAAATATTTCCTTTTACAGTATAATACTTGTCCCCTTCTTTATAATGTTTTGCACATCTTTTTCTGCCATCATCACCATCCATACACTTCACATCACCTTTAACGTTCCAAGTTCCAGAAATACTTTTTTTACCATCTGCAACTGTTCCAGAGTATGTTCCATCTGCTCTAAAATCAACATCAAAACCATTTTTATACTTGTAAGACTTACCAACAACTTTTACATCACTAAAAAGAGCTTTATTCTCTGCCTCATTTAAAAACTTTATAGTTTTCATCTTTTCTGGAGCAATCTCATTTGGATTTGCACAACCAACTAGTCCAACAGCTATAATTAGAC
>Ga0193963_1001128_pt1 | contig 13559 bp, 15 predicted proteins | sample FB_6_MG_FD_140359 | JGI IMG/M metagenome (GOLD analysis project Ga0193963, IMG submission 140359) | Microbial mat bacterial communities from the Broadkill River, Lewes, Delaware, United States - FB_6_MG | ecosystem: Environmental > Aquatic > Freshwater > River > Microbial mats | place: USA...
AGCAGAATAAGGATGATTTTGTTGTTACAGAAATTCCTTTATATGAATTTAGTGGTGAAGGTGAGCATATAATTATAAAGTTTAGAAAAAAAGATTTAACAACATGGGATGCAGTTCAAATCTTTTCAGAACAATTAGGATGTAAGAGTAAAGAGATTGGTTATGCAGGTTTAAAAGATAAAAATGCAATGACAGTTCAATATATTTCTGTTCCTAAATCTACAGAAGAGCGTCTAAATAAATTTACTCATAATAACATTAAGGTTTTAGAAACTACATATCATAATAATAAAATTAGAGTTGGACATCTAAAAGGTAATAAGTTTTTTATTAGACTTAAAAGAGTTAATGTAATTGATTCACGAAAAATCCAAGAAGCTATACAAAAGATAGCTACTTTTGGTATGCCAAACTATTTTGGATTTCAAAGGTTTGGAATTGAAGGTGATAATTATAAGAAAGGTAAAGCAATTATTGCTGGTGAGTTAAAAGAGAAAAACAGAAAACTAAAACAAATGTATATAAATGCGTATCAGAGTTATCTATTTAATTACTGGTTATCAAAAAGAATTGAAATCTCTAAATTAGTAAATGCCTTTGAACCAAAAGAAATTTATGAAAAATTACAATTACCTCTTGATATTGTAAAAAATATGAAAAAACAAGAACATCCTTTTAAATTATTAACTGGTGATTTAATGAGTCATTATCCTTATGGCAGAATCTTTCATGTGGAAGATTTAGATTCGGAGTCAGAAAAGTTTTTTAATAGAGATAGGGTTGCTACTGGACTTTTATGCGGAAAAAGAGTTAAGAAGTCAGAAGGTTTAGCTCAAGAAATAGAAAAAAACTTTGATGAAAAAATGCAAGAAGATGGTGCAAGAAGATTCTCTTGGGTTTTCCCTGATGATATTGAAACAAATTATAAAGAAGAAAAAAATTGGATGGAAATACAATTTACACTGCCAAAAGGTTCTTATGCCACAGAGTTTATAGCAGAGGTTATACACTAAATTATAAGTAAAGTGTGTTTATATCTTATATTCACACATTACTTAAGTAAAACTAAGATAAACTTTTATTAATTCAAGAAAAGAGGCCCTAAAATGACTTATGAAGAGTTAATAAAAGAACTTTGTGATGTGATAAAAGAGTCTGAAACTAATTCAATTTCAATTTATGAAGATTTAGAAAATATTGGTAATATACTTAATACTACAGATATTCCCTCTCATGAATCTAAAAAAGTAAATGATTTAATTTCGAATTCTTTTGGTTTATTACAGCATCAAGATTTACATAGACAAAAAATAGAGAGAGTTGTAAATTATGTTTGTGCAAACAATAATATCGATATCTCTGAATATAATATTGCATCTTCCGCAAAATATATAGCAGGTGATTCAGCTTCAGATACTGTATCTGATGATGAGCTTGAAGAATTGATTAAGAGTATGCAAAGTTAGAAAGATAAGAGTTTAATAACTCTTATCCTTTACAAGCATCTTTTTTAAGACGATTTAAACTTCCAAAGATTCTTAAAGATTCAATTTCTACTTCTTTAGCCTTTTCATTTAATACTTCATTTGATTCTTTTCTAGCATTCGCATCAATTAAAGCTTGTAGTTTTAATGTTAAGTTATCATTTAACTTTTTTAAATCTTCTAGTGACTGGTAGTTTGCATTTGGATTTATATTTACATATTCGTCCATCCAGTTAGTAAGAATATCACATTTGCTAGCTTTCCAGTTTTCATAAGTTCCAAGTTTTGTATATACACTATCTTTTAATCCAAGAACATTTACTTTTAGTTTTGCTGTGTCATAAACTAAATCAACATTACAAACTTCTTCTCTTGCCTCTTCTAAGAAACTAGCTCTAGATGCAGCTGTAACAAGTGAATTAGACATATTAGCAATTTTATTAGACATATCAGAAATCTCTTCTGCTACTTGTGCATTTTGCTGAGTTGCTTGGTCTAGTAAATTAACGGCATCATTAATCTGTGTGATACCTCTTTCTTGTTCTTTAGAAGCAGTAGCTACTAATTCAATTTTTTCTATAGTTGTACTGATATTACCATTTAGCTCTTCATAACCTTCAATCATTTCATCAGAAATCTTTTTACCATCATTAGCTTTTAATGAAGCTCTTTCAACAATTTCTTTTATTTCTTTAGCTGCTTCGGCACTTCTAGAGGCTAGGTTTCTTACTTCTTGGGCAACAACTGCAAAACCTTTTCCAGCTTCACCAGCTGTAGCAGCTTCAACTGCTGCATTAAGTGAAAGAATATTTGTTTGGAATGCAATTTGATCAATTACTTCAATTGCTTCATTTATTGAAGAAACTTGAGTATTTATTTCGTCCATAGCTCCTGCAGTCCTATTTGCAAGACTCTGTCCACTTTGAGCTGATTTAGTTACATTATTAGCTAACTCAGCCATTTCCATAGATGCTTGAGTATTTCCTTGAATATTAGCAGTAATTTCTTCTAACGCAGCAGCAGTTTCCTCTAGTGAAGTAGCTTGTTGATTAGATGAAGTAGATAAATTATTTGATGCATTTGATAATGTATGCGTATTTTGATTTAATGAATCACCTGTATTCATAATCATAGCTAAAATTTCAGAGGTATTATTACCAACTAATTTGATACCTGCTGTTAGTGAACCTAAATCACCATAAATTCCTCTGTCATTAATTTTATAATCAAATTTCGACTCAGAGTAATTTTTAAGAGTTATATTGATTTTGTCAAGCGTTTCTTTTGTGTTTAGAATCATAGTATTAAGTTTATTTTTTAAATCTTCAACATAAGGGTTTGATGCAGTTGATTGTACTTTATATACAAAGAATCCATTACCTGTTTTTTCTAAAATATCATTTGCTTCTTCAATAACTAATTCATCTTGTCTTAATCCATCTCTAACTTTTCCCATATAAGAGTTAAATAAGTTAGCAACTTCTCCTATTTCATCTTTTGATTCAATATCAAGTTGAATATTCGAGTCATTTGAATCTAATAAATTCTGGAAACCTTCTTTAAGTGAACCAATAGGTTTTGTAGCTCTTTTAACAATTATAAAAATAAGTCCAATTGTAACCCAGCCTAATACTGTAGACATAATTAAAATTTCTACAACAAGATCGCTGATTCTATCATCTGCTTCATCTAAAGAGAATGTTAAATCCATAATTCCTACAATATCACCTTCTGCTTGATTACCATGACACATTAAACAATCTTTTGTGGCGATCATAGGTTTAATCATTCTTAATGAATGACCTTTTTCATTATCAACTTCTAATAACATATCTTCTTTAGTTTTAAATGATGATAATATATTAGGATCTTCTGTAAACTTTGCACCAGGAGAATACATTTCAATAAGTGGTTTACTTTTTGCAATAGTTAAGTTTGTAACACCTTTGATTTGCCTTGCTTCTTCTTCTGCTTTTTTGATCTGAACTGAGTCACCAGTATTCATTGCATTTCTAAGGCTTTGAAACATTGCTGTATTTAACATATCAAGATTATCTTTTGTTGTTATTATGGAGTCTTTACGTACTTGTTCAGTTGTAATGTATGTGACAGTTAAACTTGTTAAAGACATCAAAACAAATAGCGAAACAATAATTTTATTACTTATTTTCTTAGTTATTAATTCTAGCATAGTATGTTACCTTATGATTTAAGTTTGATTATTATATAATGAATACTATTTATTATTAATTAAATTTTATTAAAATTTAAGAATTCAAGAGAAAATGTATGATTGTAGGCTTAGAAGGCATTATAGAAAAAAAAGAACCAACGTTATTAAATTTAAATGTCAATGGAATAATATATGAAGTTTTTGTTTCTATTAACTGTAGTTCAAAGATTATCGAAAATAAAATAAAATTATTTATTACACATATTATAAGAGAAGATTCACAGTCATTATATGGTTTTTTAGATTCAAATGAAAAGAAACTATTTGATACAGTTATAAAAATAAATGGAGTGGGTCCTAAAGTTGCTCTTGCAATTTGTTCTACTTTTACACCAACTTCTTTTTCCCAGATAGTAAGTTCGAATGATATTTCAATGCTTAAGAGAGTTCCTGGTATTGGCCCTAAAGGAGCAAGTAGAATTCTTGTAGAGTTATCAGGGTTTATAATAGATGGTGAGGAAGAGGATGATAATAGCACGTCATCATCATTAGAAGCTTCTTTAGCTTTAGAATCATTAGGTTTCAAGAAAGATGTTGTATCAAAAGTTTTAAAAACTTGTACTGCAACCACAACAAGTGACTTAGTTAGGCAAGCACTAAAAAAATTACAAAAATAAAATTTATAATAGATTTTAGGAGAGAAAATTGAAAATAGGTATAGTTTTTGGAAGTAAATCTTATGAACATGAGATTTCAATCGTTTCAGCAATAGCAATGAAAGATGTTTTAAAAGATGAATTGATTTATATTTTCTGTGATCAAAACAGAAACTTTTATCATATACCAACAAATACAATAAAATCCAAACTATTTAGTTCTGGTGAATACAAAAAATGCGATGCTTTAACAATCAAAAAAGGTGGCTTCTCAAAAAAAGCTATGTTTGGTGAAAAATCGTTAGATGTAGATGTTATTTTAAATATAACACATGGTGGGGACGGAGAAGATGGTCTTTTGGCTTCTTTATTTGAATTTTATAACCTTCCATATATAGGCCCAAGAAAATCAGCATGTTCAGTTAGTTTCAATAAGTTTTTAACAAAAGGTTATGCTCATAGCGTAGATGTAGAAACAATTCAATACAAATATTATACAAAAGCTGATCCGGTAAATGTTGTACAGTTCCCTGTAATAATAAAACCTGTAACTTTAGGAAGTTCTATTGGAGTTTCTATTGTAAAAATACAAGAAGAATTAGAATATGCACTTGATGTAGCATATGAGTTTGATGATGCAATCATTATTGAGCCATTTATAGCAGGAATTAAAGAATATAATTTAGCAGGTACAAAAATAAATGGAGAGTTGAAATTTTCTATAGTTGAAGAACCACAAAAAGCGGAGTTTTTAGATTTTGATAAAAAATATTTAGATTTTGCTAGAACTTCAACTGCATTAAAAGCTGATATTAGTGAAGAACTTGAACAGAAAATAAAAGAGTCATTTAAAAAGATTTATAATACTTTATTTGATGGGTCTTTAATTAGATGTGACTTTTTTGTACAAAACAATGAAGTATATTTAAATGAAATAAATCCAATTCCTGGTTCTATGTCAAATTATCTTTTTGAAGACTTTAATACTACTTTAACGTTGTTAGCAAAATCTTTACCAAAAGAAAAAGATATTAAGATTACATATGAATATGTAAATAAAATCCAAGCTTCTAAGGGTAAATAATTTGGCTCTAAAGAGTATAAGTTTATTAGATAAACAATTCGATATTTCTTATGAAATAGTAAATCCAAGTGCTACAGTAGATATAGTTTTCCTTCATGGCTGGGGTTCAAATAAAGATATTATGAAACAGGCTTTTTCTAGCTGTTTAAAAGATTACCGACATATATATGTTGATATGCCAGGCTTTGGTAAAAGTTCAAACGATTATATTTTAACTACAGATGAGTATGCTAAAATTATGCAAGAGTTTTTTAATACTTTGAATACAAATATTATTGCTATTGCTGGTCATTCTTATGGTGGAAAAGTAGCAACATTACTTAATCCTTCAAATCTTATTCTTCTTAGTTCTGCTGGTATTTTAGAAGAAAAAACAAAATCAGTTAAAATGAAAATTGCAATGGCAAAGACGTTAAATAGTTTTGGTTTAGGTAAAATTACAAAAGCATTTAGAAGTAAAGATGTAAATACAATGAGTGAAAATATGTATGCAACTTTTAAAAACGTAGTGAATGAAGATTTTTCAAAAAAGTTTCAAAATTATGAAAAAAATGCTATGATTTTCTGGGGAGAAACAGATAGTGCAACAACTTTACCTTCTGGTAAAAAAATAAATAGTTTAATCAAAAATAGTAGTTTTGATTCTTACAATTCTGATCACTATTTCTTCTTAAAATATGCACAAGATATTTGCTTAAAAATTGAACATGGAATTAAATAATGGAATACTTTAATATATTTACACATATCATACTAATCATGGCACTTGGTTGGTATCTTATTACAAACTTACAATGGTATAACTATAAGTTAGAAAGAGTTATTTTAAAACATCATAAGTGGCAATGGCACATTACATATTTTGTAGCACCTGTTGTTCTTTTTTATTTATTGCCAGACATGTATTTTGGGATATATTTCTATCTTTTATTTATGACTAGTTTTGTGCTGTGGAATAAAAAGCTTGATAGACCTTTAGTTTTAACAGGAAGAGTAAAAAGATTTTTAGCTATTTTATTATTTACAACCTTTGCTATAACTGCATTATGTTTAGCAAGTGAGGCTTGTCATACTACTGCTGTGTTTATTCCTTTATTTATTGCTTTTGGGATCTCTCATCTTTTAGAAAAAATGTTTTTTATATCTTTTAAACATAAAGCAAGAGAAAGATTTCAAGCAATACCAAATCTCAAGACTATTGCAATTACGGCATCGTATGGAAAAACATCCATTAAAAACTATTTGTATCAAGTTTTAAAAAGAAAATATAAAGTATACAAAACACCTAGATCTGTTAATACGATGGCTGGAATAGTACTTGATGTAAATAGAGATTTACCTCTTGATACACAAATTTATATAGCGGAAGCTGGGGCTAGAGAAAAAGGTGATATAGAAGAAATCACTATGTTTTTAGAACCTGAATATTGTATCTTAGGAAGTGTTGGTGAACAACATATTGAATATTTCAAGACTTTAGACAATATCATTCATACAAAAATGGAAATACTTAAATCGCCTAAGATGATAAAAGGTTTTGTCCATGAGTCAGTACCTATGAAAGAGTACGATACAATTACAAAATTTCCAGATAACTTAAATGTAACAATGTCTAATTTAGATGGTATTTGGTTTGATATTATTATTGAAGGTGAACAGCAACATTTCCATGCTCCAATACTAGGAAGTTTTAATGCCATAAATTTAACAGCTGTTATTTTAGTAGCTTACGAACTTGGTATGAGTATAGATGAGATCAAGATTGCGCTAAATGATTTACCTCAAGTAGAGCATAGACTTCAAAAGATTGAAGCTGGAGGAAAAGTTATAGTTGATGATAGTTTTAATGGAAATTTAGAGGGTATGCTTGAAGCCGTAAATATCTGTTCAACATATGAAGGAAGAAAAGTAATTGTAACTCCTGGCCTTGTTGAATCAACATCTGAAGCAAATATTTTATTAGCGAATGAAATAAATGAAAAGTTTGATTTTGCAATTATTACAGGTAGTTTAAATACACATCTTTTGAGTGCAAATATAGATGACGATAAATTATATATCTTAAAAGAGAAAAAAGATTTAGAGTCTTCTCTTGCTACACTTACAAAACAGGGTGATTTAATACTTTTTGCAAATGATGCACCAAACTTTATTTAATTATTATAGGAAGAAATATGGATAGAATGTATGCACCTTGGCGATTTGAATACGTAACTGAAGATAAAATTGAAGGTTGTGTATTTTGTCATATTTATGAGAATAAAGAAGATGAAGAAAAATTAGGTGTAGTTTTTAGAGATAAAAATTGTTATGTAGTTATGAATAAATATCCATACTCTCCTGGGCATATGATGGTAATACCAAATATTCATACAGATAAAATAGAAGAGTTAGAAGATGATGTTTGGCTAGAAATGTCACTAAGAGTAAAACAAGCTACAAAGATGCTAAAAGAAGTACTAAATGCTGAAGGTGTAAACATCGGTATGAACCTAAGTAAAGCTGCAGGTGCAGGAATAGCTGAACATGTACACTATCATGTATTACCAAGATGGCTTGGAGATACAAACTTTATAACTGCTATTGGAGATACAAGAATTTATCCTGTTGATTTTGATAAGATATATAAAAAGCTAAAAGAAAACTCTATAAAATATTTTAAATAGAAAGTAAATTACCTAAAATGCTAAGAAAAAACTGTAAGATTGCAAAACTAGGTGAACCAATACTAAAACAAAAAGCAAAAAAAGTAAAAGACGTAAATTCAAAAGAGATAAAAAATATCATCTCAAAAATGCTTTATTGTGTAAAACTATCAAAAGGAGTAGGTTTAGCAGCTCCCCAAATTTTTGAATCATATCAAATACTTGTAATCTCTTCACACCCAAATGAAAGATATCCAAATGCGCCATTAATGGAAAATGAAGTCTTAATAAACCCTAGAATTATAAAAAAATCAAAGAATAAAGAAAAAGGATGGGAAGGTTGTTTGTCTATTCCTAGTATTAGAGGAAAAGTTTCTAGACATACAAAAATAGAAGTTCAATATACTACTATTGATGGCATAAAAAAGAATGTTGTATTTGAAGATTTTATTGCTAGAATATTTCAACATGAGTATGATCATTTAAAAGGTAAACTTTATATTGATAGAGTTAAAAGTAGCAAAGATCTTATATCAGAAGAAGTCTACTTTAAAATTATATAGCTTTTTCTAGTTTCTTAAATTTTGAGTATAAGCTTGAAGTTGTTCGTTTACACTTGGGCTTTGAGTTTCATTATTTATAATATCATTTAGAGAAGCAAAAGAAGATAGTTCTATATTTCCGTCTTCTGAATTATTTCTTAATGTCTCTATTAGAGCAGATGTTAAATCTAAAATATTTTGATTATTTTGTTCATTTGTTATTGGTATTTCATTATTTTCTTGTGATTCTTTAAGATTAATCCCCGAATCTTTTAGAAAGTCACCAAATTCTTCTCTTGAGATATCACCACTTTTTAAATCATCAAAAGCAGAAAGTATACTATCTTGTAACTCTCTAAGTTCTATACTTTCAGGGGGGATAGGATTTACTGCTACTGCTGTTGCCGTAGGTTCAATCCCATTGACTGCAAGATTTGTGTCTTCACTTACATTGGTATTTGTATTTACAATTAAACTTTCTGAAGGTATATCGTAGGGTGATTGCAGTGCAAAAGAGTTAGCATCTATAGGTGTTATTGCCATGATAACCTCCTTTTAATACATAATTATATCACAAAAAAGTAAACAGGAGAAATTTTTATAAATGTATTCATGTCTTTTTAAATGGTAGAGTTAGAATACTTAAAATAGATACTGTCTCAGTTTTATTATTAAACTCTTTTAATCCTATAGTCATTTTTTTATAATTATCTTTGGGTTTATTTGTATATGACTTAAAAATTCTATCCCATAGTGATAAATTAAAACCATAGTTAGAGTTTAGTTCATTATTATATATTGAGTGATGTATTCTATGTATGTCAGGTGTTACTAGTAAATATCTTAGGTTTTTATCTAGTTTTTTAGGTAATTTGATATTTGAGTGATTAAATAAAGCTAGTGAACTTAAAATAACTTCAAATACAACAACTGCAAATACAGGAACACCTAAAATAAATATAGAGACAATTTTAATAAGCATTGAGATTAAAATTTCAATGGGGTGAAATCTAAAACCAGTAGTTACGTCATAGTCCATATCACTATGATGCACTTTATGAAACTTCCAGAAAAAATTAATTTCATGGAATAATCGATGCTGTATATAGATGATTAAATCTAAGAGAATTATACTAAGAACTACTGAAAAGAAAAAAGGAATTTCAATAAGATTTAGTAAACCTATATGCTCTTTTGTAGTGTAGATTGATATACTAATTGCACTACTTGCAAAAATAAGTTTGAGCAAGAGTGAGTTTATCAATACAATACTTATATTGTTTGACCAGCGCCTAAATTTTGATAATAAAAGTTTCTTTCTAGGTATTGTATATTCAAAATAAGACATCAATAATAGTATGGTGATAAAAAAGCTTATTCTTATTAATGATTCATTTAAAATGATATATTGGTTAAGTTCTTTCATTTTAACCCTTCATATTTATAATAATAGCATATTTCTATTTTGTATTAATGATATTATGAAGGGAGTTATATATAAAATTTTATTTATTTAAAAAAAGTGGAATTTAGTTATAAAGTTTAATTATGTGATTTACTCTCTTCAATCATTCTCAAGATATTTTGATAAACACTGTCTGCTTTTTCATCACTAATTTTATTTTCTTCAAGTACTAAAAGAATATTTTGTAACTCTACTAAAAAAGATTCCATTTCTCTAATTGCATCCATATCATCTTCTGATGCTTTTTCTTCTTTTAATAATTTGTGTAAATCTTCTAGATACTCTTCTACTTCAGGTATCATAGTTGTTTCGACTATATCTTTTAAATTTTGTTTCACTTCTGACATTTTGAACCTTTAAATTTTGAGTATTATAGCTTCTTTATCATCTATATTTGATTCAATTTATATAAAAAATTTAAAATTGTATAAAAAATGTATTATTATCCTATAAATAAATAATGTTTAAAATTGACAAATTTGTTTAATACAATATTTTTCATATAGTATAACTTTTATAATAGAAATAAATTTATAATTATTCTAAAGCTTAATATAAGAGTAGCATAGTAACATATCTAGTTTAATCTAAATTTTAGAAAAGCATATTATTTAGTAGATTTATTTATTATTTAAATAATACTAATATGTTACTTTTTTAAATTTACAAATAAAAAAAGAAAATGATAATTTTACTATAACTAAATAGATTATTAATTTATTAAACTAAGAATAATTACAGTAAAATTATAAATTATTTTTTGGAGTTTTAACTAGCTATGTATAGAATTGTGGATTTTTTTAATAAAAACTTTATTTTTAAATCAAAAGAAAAATTATCTGTAGTTACGATTTTTTTTATTACTGTATTAAATATTCTTATTTTAGTATCACTCTATATTGGAAGTGGTTTTTATAAAAATATGGTAAATCATCCAAGTTCAGTTTTTCCTAGATTATGTCAAAATATTATATCCTCAAAAGATATCTATAATACAAGCAATTACTTTTATCAATATGAAAACTTTAATAGTATGAGAAAAGATAGTACTATTGATAGTAGATGTAATGAACTTATATATTCAAAATTAAATGCATTACAAAGTGATTTATATATAAAGTCATTAATTAAATTAGATGATGATTATAACAAAAATTTTGATAGCTCAATCCTTGTGAATGATTTTGTCAATTATATAGAACAAAATAAGAAACAAATACAAAATGACTATATTAGCTTAGATAAACTGTATAAGTTAAAATTAGAATCAATTTATTTATTATTTAAGATACCGTTATTCTTTATTCTTTTTTATATGATGAAAAAACAACTTCAAAGAAGAAACTACACTTTGTTTATTACTTTTAAAAGTGTTTTTTATGCAGTTTTTATAACAATAATAATTTCTTTATATACTATGATTTCTAATTTAGTACCAGAAGGACTCATAAATAAGATTATAAAAAGTTCGTATGAAGCTGAAACACATGTAATATTATACTATCTATTAATGGTAGTTCTTTTATTTGTATTTGGATTTATAATTGAAAGATATCAATCTAAATATAGAAATAAATCTAAGAACTATAAATCAAATAACATATCTAGAGTTGTTCTTCATAAATGTGAAGATAAATTAAAATAGTAAATTAGATATAACTTTAAAATACAAATGATATATCATCTATACTTAGATTGTAAATCTGAACCTTTATACCTTCTGAATCTAAAATACTATACTTAACAGTAAGTTCAGCTGGGTTTTTTATCTCTGGATTATCATTTACAAAGTTTATATACTTTTCAATATCAATTATTGAATAAACAAATTCTGCTTTTTCTTTAAACTTTTTATTATCTATATATAATGAAAAAATCTCTTTTTGCGTATCTCTATTATATTTATCAATAAAATTTTTTTTATAAAGTTTACTAACTAATTCTTTTTTTAAAAAATTATTAGTATTGTATGTGAAATAGTCATCAGCTAAAATAGCTTCTAACTCTTTACTAATTTCAAAGTGGTTAAACTTTTTATATCCATCTTCTTCAGATATTAAATTACTGTATTCAATCATATTTTTTAAATCCTTAATATTAAATAAGAACTTTAATAAAATTGTTCTTTGATTTAAATAAAAATGCAAATAAATTTATATCACTAAATAAATATAATTATATACACTGATACTGATATTTAATATTAATATATGAGAAAAAATGATAAAGTATTAAAAAATACAGGAGGCTTTATGATAAAAGTGTTTGAAAACGATTATGAAGTAAATATAGATAATAATATTGACTTAAATGAAATTTTGAAAGAAATGGAACAAATAGATGATATGTATAGACAAAAAAATATTGAAAAAAAACATTTTATTAGTACTAATAGCACAATTGTTTTTTATGCATTTAATTATAATATCGAATTAATGAATAAAGATACATTACCACTTATTCATTTGATAATCAAAAATTGGGATAAGTTTGATAAAATTGAACAAAATGTGATGTTGGAAAAAATTTCAAAAAAAATAGAATCAAATTACTTAGATGATGTAGTTATATCATGGGTAAAAGAAAAATTAAATTTGTAAGATGTAATTACATAATCTTGTATGTAACTTAAACTATCCTCATAATAAAGCAACTTGTCCTTTTTAAAAGGACAGTAATTGAAAGAAAAGTATCTCTAAACACCATAACTCTTGACATTTAATCTAGTTTAAGTTATAATCCGCGTCCACTAAAAGTGGTTAGAGTGCTTTTTCGGCACATCTAACGAGTTCTTTAAAGGAAAAAAATGGAAAAAATTAGATTAAAGCTTAAAGCTTATGATCATAGAGTTTTAGACAGAAGTGTTGCTTCAATTGTTGAAGCTGTTAAAAGAACTGGTGCTGAGTTGAGAGGTCCAATACCTTTACCAACGAAAATCAGAAAATATACAGTTCTTAAAGGTCCTCACGTAAATAAAGATGCAAGAGAACAATTCGAAATCAGAGTACATACAAGAATGATTGATATCATTGCTGCTACTCCTGATACAGTAGATTCGTTAATGAAACTTGACTTAGCTCCAGAAGTTGATGTTGAAGTTAGATCAATGGGTCAAGAATAGAAAGGGTAATTAGATGGAATTCATAGTAGAAAAAATCGGTATGAGTAGAACTATTTCAGTTCCTGCGGTTCCTGTTACACTTTTAAAAGTTCTAGATACTAAAGTATGTGACGTGACTGACGGTGTAGCATTTTGTTCTTATTCTTCTGGTAAAAAGATGAATAAAACAATTGAAGGACAACAAAAGAAATTTAACTTAAGCGCTGAGTTTAACAGATTTGCAACATTAAATGTAGCAAATACTGAAGCTGGTGACTTAGATGTTTCTGGTTTAACTGAAGCTAAGGTTTTAAAAACAACTTTTAAAACTAAAGGTAGAGGGTTTACTGGTGCTGTTAAAAGATGGAACTTTGCTGGTGGTAGAGCTTCTCACGGACATAGAATGGGTA
>Ga0193963_1001132_pt1 | contig 13548 bp, 13 predicted proteins | sample FB_6_MG_FD_140359 | JGI IMG/M metagenome (GOLD analysis project Ga0193963, IMG submission 140359) | Microbial mat bacterial communities from the Broadkill River, Lewes, Delaware, United States - FB_6_MG | ecosystem: Environmental > Aquatic > Freshwater > River > Microbial mats | place: USA...
AGATAAAAGATCACTGGATTCCACTGATATTACAATCAGTCAATGAGTCGATGAAATATAAGCAGATGTTATTACAGAGTGAAACCCTAAGAGACATCGAAGATCATGAAGAAAGCTTAGTTTCTTTAGGTGAATTACTAGGTTATCTTCGTGATGAATATTCCAAAAATCAGGATAAATTCAAGTTTACACCTGAAGAAATATTGAAAGACGAAGGCTAAATTTATCTAAGCTCTTGAAGCAGGTAAAAAATACTGTTTAATGAAAACAATCAGGCTTCATCCAAGCCCAATAGCTTCGAACCACTTGGTCGGGAGTTCGAATCTCTCCGGGTGCGCCATATAACAAGGGTTAGCGAGTAACAAACGGCTAACCCTGCTTTCAAATCCGACACATTCCCGACAGCCCTTTTCTATCGTGCGTTTTACAATCCTTCGCGTTGATGTTTGGGCAATTCCTTGATCTTGTATTTTATCAACGGCGCAGATTAACACCTGCAACTCTGCCGCTGAATAATGCGTGGTAATAATATTCCCGTCAGCATGGCCCATCAATACGTTGTCAAACAGTTCGGGCTAAAAAGAATTGAGCTAAAATATAGACTTTGTGAAAAACGGATAACGGTTAGGTCAGGCCTGAGCGACTCAATTAACATTGGTTTTAGCAACATCCATTGACATCACCCGCATTGGGGACACAACAAGCGGCGCCTTCATCACTATCTTGACTAGTATTAAGAGGGATACAACATGCAGAAGATTCATTTTCTGGGTCGGTTTTCGTATCTTCTCCAAATATCGGGATACTGCCTAATGAGAGAAATGACTCCCAGGCGATTCCCTGTGGATCCATGGCCCAATGTTTATTCGAGTGAGCATAACAACACGATGCCCTTTCTTGACTGGAGGAGCTTATTTCTGCCTTGTCCAAACGTTGAGCTATCTCAGCTAATTCATCCTCTGATTCCACTTGTATCCCTAAATGATTAATTCCGGTGGAATGGCCGCGTTTAGAGATAGCAAAATTGACAGCAGGATCATCAACATCCCACTTAGCGTAATCCTCGCGCTCAGTAGAAGGCGGATTACCAAAGATTGTCGAGTAAAAGCCAATACTTTCTTTGAGCTCATCTACAGCAATGTGAATATGCATGCGTTTCATCTATATTTTCCTATTAATCAATAGTTGGCCACCGCATAGACGGTGTGTTCACCTATAAAGACGAACAAACAATGAAAAGGATGCAAACATTTTATTTAAATATCGCAATCACGACAGGAGTGAGGGCTGTTTTGCTGATAATCCATAATATTTCCGGCTATATCGCGTTCTACGGTGCAGCAAGCGACCATGCTTTTATAAAGCTTTTCTCGTCCCCTGATTACACGGGATTTAACAGCAGGCAGGCTTAAGTTAAGCTCATCAGCCAATTCTTTATACTTCTTTCCCTCTATTTCCGACAGAATTAACGGTTGTTGATAATTCTTTGGTAAGGCCCTGATCATTGGCCCCAAACAACTAGAGAGCTGACTAGTTATAGTCACATCTCCATTGTTTGATATTAGGTCTTCTGGTAACTCTTCAAGACTTTTTCTCGTTCGGTAATAGTCTATAATCCGGTTTCTTGTCACCCGATATAACCACGATGCAATATTATCTGGAATCTCATTGTCATCTGCCTTTTTAATTAACGTTGTAAATACATCACTTAATATATCTTCAGCATCATGTGATGTATCAACCCTCGGACGAATGAAAGAGATAAGCTTCTGTTGCTGCTCTACCCATGCCTGTTTTATGGCTAATTGATGATTCATTTGATACCCTTTCACAACCTTATCAGTATTTAAAATAATAAGGTTGAACTAGTATAAATCAATAGACAGAGAATAAAGTAATGACTATAAAGAGCAAGCTTATACCGCCGTGAAGAGCATTTAACAGTTAAATCAATAGATTCACTCCACTCATCACCATTTTCTTGATCAAAAGTAAACCTTAACTAGATTTATCTGCTTTTTTAATAAAAACAAGAGATCATACGATAATGACTTATAACTGTATGTTGTGATCAAGAGATCAGAAAAGATAATTAGCACAACAGTTTTCCCTTGATCAATAGAACCGGTCTACTAATTTTGGGCTTGCTGAGCTATTTTCGCTGATAGAAAACACCACCTTTATAGACATGATTTGTAAATACTCCATTATTAATACAACTCACTCATAGAATTTAGGTGGCATTCTTATATTTAATAGGTGTCATATCATTGAGATTGTCATGTGGCTTTTCACCATTATAAAATGTTATCCAATTTTCTGTTAAATCTTTAATCTTTTGTAAACTATTAAAAATATATACACTCAATATGCCATCGCGGGGCATGCAATGCATCGCCGGTTTTATACTAAGTACGCGACTTATTCGTATCTAACTTATCAAAGGTCTGCACTACACTTTACACACCTTCGATCAGCTATTAGGCCACACCCCTACACACCCCTAATAGAATAGGTCATTATTAACTGAAGCTATTTTTAACCAGAATCTGATCGATTGGGAGCTGCCCGGGTTTTGGCCATGCCGATTTTACGGCCTTACCAACAACGAGCATCATACCCACAATATGATCCTCGGGGAGTTTAATCAGCTCAGCCACTTTTTGGTGGTCAAAACCAATCATTGGACAAGAGTCGTAGCCAAGTGCTTTAGCCGTTAGCATCGTTGTTTGTGCAACAATACCCACTGAGCGCAATGCCTCATCTCGTTGGAGTTGTTGTCTATCCTGGTAAAAGTCCTTAATCATAGGTAGCATCATTTCTTTAGTTTCAACCGGTGAATTGCGCCAGTATTGCTCGGGTGTTTTCTCCCAGGCTTTGGTATCTGCACATAAAATAAAAAGTAATGAAGCATCGGTCACTTGTTCTTGCCCCCATGCGGCTTCGCGCACTTGCTCGCGCAGTGCTTTATCGTCGACCAGTACAAAACGCCAGTGCTGAAGGTTAAAAGAAGTGGGAGATTCAAGCATATGTTCTAATAAACAATGCAAATCTTTCTCGGGTATGTTGAATGCTGGGTCATAATGTTTAACTGCTCTTCGAGATTTAATAGCCTCTAATGTATTCATGCTGGGGGCTCCTCTGCCATAGTTTTTGTCGTGGTCATTGTCGAAATAGTTGTTGTGATAATACTGATGAAAATAATAAAGACGCCAAGCAACTGTAGTGTGCTCAGGTTTTGATCTAGCATCAACCACCCTAGCAACATTGCAGTCACCGGGCTTAAAAAAGCCAATGTTGACACTTGAACTGAGTTAAGTTTGGCAACGCCATTAAACCATAGCGTATAGGCTAACAATGCACCAACTAAGCCAAGCCATAATAGGCCGCCTAGACTTTGCCTATCGAAAACAGGAAAGCTAGGTTCAAAATATAGCGCCAGTGGTAACAATAATAACCCACCGGCGGTTAGTTGCCAGCCGGTAAAAGCAAGCAGTGGATTATTACCTCGCCACTGTTTACTTAAGAATGTTCCTAGTGCCATAGACACTGCACCTAAGAGCGCAGCGATAATACCAATCACGTCGAGATGAACTGTCGATTTAAGCACAAGAAGAGCAACGCCAATAACCCCCATCACCACTGATAAAACAGAAGGCCACTGGGTTGTGCTGTTAAGAAAACAAGATGCCAATACAATCACGATCAGTGGTTGTAAAGCGCCCAATGTAGCAGCAATACCGCCGGGTAATCGGTAGGCCGAAATAAACAGACAAATCCAAAAAAGGGTGAAATTAAGCCCACCTAGAATACAGACTTTTAACCACTGATCTTTAGGGGGCCACTGCCGCAGTATCATGAGAATAAGTAGCCCGGCAGGTAGTGCTCTTAGCATAGCAATAGTAATAGGGTAACCTTGGGGTAGCCATTGGCTGGTAACCCAATAGGTCGTCCCCCAAATTATAGGCGCAAGCATTGTCAGTAAAATGTTAATCACTTGCGGCATGGCTTTTATAACCTCCAAACTATCTTGATATCAAGATAAAATACAATTAACTTGATGTCAAGATAAAAATATAGGATCATACGCCAATGAAAAATGATCAAGTCGACAACATTTTAGAGCAGTGGGGCCGCGAGCGCCCAGACCTTGATACTAGCCCAATGGCAATCACTGGGCGTATCATGAGAATTTCAGCATACTTTAAAGAGGCAATGGAGAATACCTTTCGCCCCTTCGGTCTTAATTTTGCGGGTTTTGACCTGCTGGCAACACTATTGCGATCAGGAAGCCCTTATACCTTATCGCCCAGTGAACTGCTACGCTCAACGATGGTAACATCAGGCACTATGACAAATCGTATTGATCGCCTTGAACAAACAGGTTTGGTGAGCAGAACACAAAGTCCAGAGGATAAACGAAGTTATATGATTAGCTTGACAGATAAAGGCTATAAGGTGATCAATGAAGCACTTGAGGCCCATGTCAGCACACTGCACGAACTTACTGAGCTGATCTCAATACAAGATCACACCACACTCAGTGAAGCCCTTAGAAAGCTAACCGTTTCTTTTGAGCGCTAAATAATAAGCACAGTCTGCGCAAAGAGGGCACGCAATACTGATTAATTGCTAAAGCTTGATAGCTAGCAAGGCGCGACCGAAAAAGCAGAGCCAATGGCCTGCGCCACCCCATTAATAATGCCAGTTGTTAGCCTTGCGTGATTAAAGACGATATCGACTAACACACCAAAAATAACCGCAATATAAGCAAGATACCCAAACCCCATATAATCATTATATAAGATCGTATAAAACCAATCCTGGCCCACGACATAGATTGACGATGATAATAGTGTTGCAACAAATAGTAGTATCGCCGGCAGGAATAAATGCGCAATAGCACGGGGCTTGAAAAAAGAAACTAATAGTAAACTTAAAAATAACGCCGTATTAGTACCTAAAAAAATGCGCAAGTCAAATTTTAAGCTGCTGATAATCGCAATATATTTATCTTTGATAATATTAGCCAAGTTTTTTTGTGCAACGCTAATACTACTCATACGATCGAGGTAACTTGATGTGATTGATTGTGCGACTATTTTTTTCTTCTCGCAATCGTAACCGCACATAGCAGCAATAACACTGGCAATCTTATCGGGTAGTTTGTTCTTAATATCCTGTTGTAGTTGTTCTTTTTCAAAGCCCCATTGGCTTGCGATACCCGTCAACTTATGTGCAAATGTAGAATTGCCGAGCGCATTATATTTTTGATGAATCTCCGTTTCAATTTGATGCTTTACAAAACGCTTTGCCGATGACTCTATAACACTAGGAGAGACAAAGGTTATTAACAATAGTGCCCCAAATACCAAAAACCCGAATAGGCCTATCACACTTAAGACTGCCGCCTTCATGTTTTAGCTCCCTAATTAAGGCATTCCTATTGATTTGATTAAGTAATCAGAAAAACTACAACAACAGTAAACTGGCATACAGTGATACCAGCCATAAACTAACCGATATATTTATGTGCCTGATATCTGATAGCAAAAATATGCGCCTCTTACTAACACGATATGCCCGCTTGATTAAAACAATAAAAAAATAGCAGTGAGGCTCTTCGCAGCACCGCTATCTTTATATATTTACTTTCGGTAGGTTTTTGAATGCTCTTCTATATATTTAATCATTTCATTAAATAACGGATACCATGTATTGTTATCATGCACACCAGCCCAGACACGGTCCAGGTAGACTTCAGCAATAAAAATATCTTCTTGTGTTTTTGGGTCAGTTAAGATGAACTGCCCATACTCTTTATTTTTCTCGCTTCTTGTATCATACCTGAACCACAAAAATGGCTTATATGCAGTTGCCGCTTTATTTATACCTATTTTACTTTTTACGTCTGTTATTTTATCTTGCAAACCATTAATAATTATTTCTTTTTCTAAATCATCGAGAGTTATGAGTTGATCAAAATATTTAATATTTTCAATTTGCCCCTGCACGAAATATTGATCAGGAATTAATAACAATGATTTCAGCGTATCTAAGTCTACGGGTTTATTAACTATCGTCGATGCCTGTTTATTGGTTTTAAAATAACCTGTCACTGGATCCACTGGCGTTACCTGCATTACGCTACAGGCACTTAACACTAATGCAAACACTGCAATGAACAATCTACTCATAACTTCTTCCTATCTTAAAAATTTTAGGCACAATACACAAAATTGCCTATTAAGTACTGTTTTTTAAATATTATCGATTTGGCAAATACATTGTTTTTGCCGTAGGCCTGCCGTTAGCACAACCATCTTGATAAAGCTCGATAGTAGTTTTTGATGCATATGCCGACAACGCAAGAGAATACATTGATTTTACTTCATCGATATCGCTGCTGCTAATGATCCAAAGATCTGTTTGAGCTGAAGGGCATGTTTGATCGGTTTGTGCCCAGTTACCACGAACGGTAAAGTATGTGCCATAGGAGGGGTCATTAACGACAATTGAAGACAGGGATAATACTGATTGGCTGCCGGTATGCTTTCCGGCAAAACTTACTGAACTAAAAAGAGCGACTAAAACAATAACTGCATTAAATCCAATTTTCATTTTTATTCCTTCACTTATTGATCAACATTGACCTAACGATTTAATGAATAAACTCACCAAGCGCTGCGTTTGTCAATAGTGATCAAGATAACAGCCTTGTTGCTTTTCACCTAGCCTACTAGCCCATGTACATACCATCGGCAATAGAAGCAGTGAGGTTACTCCCTAGATGTATATTCTAAAGCGATAGAGCGCCTTAAGCAATATTGTTTTTAGATACAGAACAATACGGCCATATCACCAAAGATCACCTCAAGTAAAAATGAATACTGCGCCAAAAATGAAAACGATTACATTTTAACGCTACATTAAATAGATACTAGCCAGTAGAAACTAACCCCGTAAGAGCCGCACTCTTTTGTAGTATTGCTAACCAAAGTTAGCGCACGGCGATTAAATATTTGTTCAGCCATGAGTAAAACGCTATTAATAACCGGCCACTATTATCATGGATTTAACCGGTTATCAGCTCGTAATTTTTCAGCCATCAAGTCGACAAACGAGCGCACTTTTGCCGATTGAACACGGCCTTCGCGGTGAATAATATGCACCGGCTTAGGGGCTGGCTCGTACTCTTCAAGCAGGCGCTGTAAAGCACCGCTGGCAAGCTCGGGCGCTGCTTGGTATGACAATAACCGGCTAATACCAAACCCGCGCGCTGTCGCGGATACAGCGGCATCGTTTGTGGTTACGGTTAAACGTGGCCGTATTCTAATAGGGCGGGCATCGCCGTTGTGTTCAAACCGCCAGGTTTGGGGGCCGCCACCTGATGCCACGGTTAAGAGCGTATGCTCGCGCAGTGCCTCAAGGGTGCGAGGGGTGCCGTGTGTTGCCAAATACTCTGGTGAGGCAACCACCACCACCCGAACCGAGCCCACTTGACGCGCTCGTAAGCTGGAATCGGGCAGGTCGCCAATACGAATACCAACATCGACGCCTTCTTCGAGCAAATTGACAACACGGTCCAGAAACATAGCCGATACACGCGTATCAGGAAAGCGCTGCAAATACTCTACAACACCTGGCAGCACAAAACGCCGACCGAAAAGAACCGGTGCAGTGATCGATAAATCCCCGTGGGGTGTCGCATTAATACCAACAGCGGCCTCATCGGCGGCTTCAACATCGGCGAGGATGCGTCGCGCGTCGTCTAAATAACGCTGCCCTGCCTCAGTGGTACGCACAAACCGGGTAGTGCGATTGAGCAACTTAATGCCCAAGTGCTCTTCTAGCGCACTGATTGCCCGAGTAACCGCCGGTGGCGACATCCGTAAGCGACGGGCAGCAGCGGCAAAGCCTTCTTCTTCTGCTACCGCTACAAACACACTCATTAGATGAAAACGGTCCATAAAGATTGTTCCATTTAGTGGAATTAATAAATGCAATTATAGAATATTCTTCTTTTATTTGGAAAGGTGCATAGTTGTGCCCCACCGATCACTACTTATCACTTACCACCGGAGATTTATAATGAGACTCTCTTACCACCCCCCTATTTTCGCCTTGCTGTTTTTATGCGCGCTAGGTATAAACAGCACAGCCTACGCAGGTAATACACACGCGGATAGCCATACCACTAGCAACGCCGTGCGCTATGGCACCGAAACTGTTGACGGCGTAGATATTTTTTACCGCGAAGCCGGCAACCCGAGTAAGCAAACACTGGTATTACTGCATGGTTTTCCGCATTCATCGCATATGTATCGCGATGTACTCGCCGCCCTAGGGGATGACTACCATGTTATAGCGCCGGATTACCCCGGTTTTGGCGATAGTAGCTTCCCTAGTGCTACAGAGTACCAATACACCTTCGATAACCTTGCACATACTATTGATCAATTCTTAACTCAGCGCGGACTCAATGATTACGTACTCATGCTTCAAGACTATGGCGCACCTGTTGGGTTTCGCATAGCCACTAAGCACCCTAAACGAGTTAAAGGATTGGTAATAATGAATGGTAACGCCTACGAGGAGGGCCTGAACCAAGAAGCCTGGGCACCCATTATGCAATACTGGAAAAACAAAAATAACCCCGAGCTTGAGAAAGCCATTGCCGGGCAAATATTCAGCGACGCCGGCTTAAAGTGGCAATATACCCACGGCACACGCAACCCTGAGGGTATACTCCCCGACAGCTGGAACCTCGATATTGCCAAGTTTGCACGCAAAGGCCAACACCGCGTACAGCTGGATCTCTTTTATGATTACCAAAACAATGTGAAACGCTACCCTATTTGGCAAAAATACCTGCGTGATAACCAACCGCCAATGTTAATTGTTTGGGGGAAAAACGATGCGTTTTTCCCGGCATCAGGCGCTGAAGCTTATAAGCGTGATGTAAAACAAATTGACTTTAACCTGCTCGATACCGGCCATTTTCCACTGGAAGAAGATAGTAACGTTATTATTAAAAAAATGCGTGCATTTTTAGCGCGCACCGTACACTAAAGCAATCGACACCCTCAGCTTCGCATAAAGGCTGGCGGCAACGCCAGCCTTTATGCGCTGCGATACACCCTCTTGTGATCACTTGCCACCGGTTGCCATGCACAAGCGCTCACCCTATACGCTTGAATAAAAAAACAGATATACCGGCGACAAGAAATGGAGTTGCGTAGGCAACTCGTTGCCAACCCCATAGCGCTATTTATTCACCGCAAAATCAAACACCCGCACGCACCACCTCGTGGCAACCTGCTACGTGCGCATACTCAGTTTAATCACTGTCGCCCATAGTTAACTCAAAAAGTGGTGATGATTGCGTATATAATAGCGCAATTTCTCGTGCCGTAGAGGATAGCGGCTATCTATCGTATAAAAACATAAACAGCATAAGGATTATTGAATGGCACTATTAACAACATTTGTCGGCGCACCTGATTTTAATCGGCCCATTCACTGTGAGCACAGGCTTCATGCGGCAGTGCTACGCTATACATTACCCAGCGGCATGCTAACACGACAACATACAAAAGAACCTGTATCAGCGACGCTTAACTATCGTGATATTATTGCGCAAAATGAAGCAGAAAATCACGCTAGAATCATTGTGTCTGTCGATAATACTCACTGGGATTATCAACACCGCCTGCGCTTACTGCCGTTATTTCGCCGCCCTGTCGGCGGGCTTGCATTTGCTTGTTTTATTAATAAAACAGTCCCCGTTGTGGGCGATAGCAAAGACCATGTTAGTGCGTATGCCAACCACTACCTTGAGCATTATCTACAGCAAAAAAACACCGCCCAAAACCCCAAAATAGAGAGACCCACAGAGAGCAAGTGGGTTCACCACAGCACTGATTGGCTTCATTACACGTTACCTGTTTATGCTGATGCATTAGGCAGTATCCACTATAAAGACTATATCACACCCCTCAACGAGGATTATATGCTTACCCTTAGATTTACGGTGTCGTTTTCTCATGATGAAAAGTACGGTATCTATGCCAAAGCAAATAACCAACGCGCTATAGAATTTATACTCAATAGCCTTAATATTAATCTCGGCTAATTAGTTTTTGCCCTGTTAAGCGAGGGTAACCAGTGCCATCATGGGGTTACCCCCATGATGGCACATCACTTTAATGACATTTTCAACTTATAGTGGCTTGCTGAAATCACTACACCCTCATAACGATAACTGTCGCCTCTTTTTTATAACAACGATTAATAATGCTGCACCGTTTTTTTATCTCAAGGTATAAACGCACACCCAAATGATCTAATGCATAAAGGTGATAATCAACATTCAATTAGACCTTTTTCTAGCCGTATCAATAATGTCTTGATTTTTCACTTATTTTTTTATTTTTTTGAAAAAGCCTTCATTCAACAACCTAACGCAAAAGCGTTATTGTTCGCCAGTACAGCAATCAAAGAAAATATTATTACCATAAACACAGTATAGATGTCGCAGTGGCCACTAAAAACGTTTATGGCTTAACGCCTTTTCTTTTTATACTTTTACTACTACAACAATTGAGGGACACCATGACATTATTCACTCACGCAGGCAAAGCGATTGCGGTAATAACTTATAGTGTATTACTGGCAATATCATCCAGTAGTGCAATAGCAAAAACACTGATTGACGATACCCGCCTACAGGCACTAAAACCACCTATCGTAGTAATAGACCCCGGTAAAATTATTTTTCTTAAGCCATTAAAAACCGTTTACGTACAAAAATGGGGGCGCGATACAGGTGCTTGTGGTAGCAAAACCTCGCCCTGCCAAAGTATTAACCACGGCCTGTTACGAGTAGCGGCAACCACTACCCCCTATGATACCGCCAGCTTAAACAGCGTGTATGTAGGCCCTGGCCGATACCGCGAAAATGTCGTTATCAATAAAACCGGTATTAAAGTAGTGTCGCTCTTTGGTACCGATATGACTATTATTGCTGCGAGTGATAGCAGCGATAACACCGTCAGCATCACCGCCGACGGCGTACAATTTGGCGCAAAAGATAAGGGGTTTACCCTGATGGGTAGTAACCTTAGCGGCTTATTTAGCACCGGTAGCAATGTAGGCGTTGAAGGTAACCGCGCAGTGGGTAATGGCCGCCGTGGTTTTGAACTGGGCGATGCCACTGTTAATATCACGCAAAGTAATATTACAGTAAAAAACAATGAAGCTGAATTTAATGGTATCGGTGGCTTTTATTTTACGGATATATCAAAAGCCCAAGTGATTGGCAATGTTGCACGCAACAATATGAGAAACGGCGGTGGCTTTATGGCTACGGGCTCTGGCTTTTGGTTTGACAGCCGTTGTAGTGACTTTACTATAACCCGTAACCGAGCGACAGAAAACGAAGCCATGGGCTTTTTTTGGCGCCGCTTTGGCATCACCGACCATGTCATTAACAATAACCAAGCTGCCTTGAATTTATCACACGGCTTTATGTTTATGGGTGATCGCATTAGTATCAACGACAATACGGCTGTGAATAACGAAGGCGATGGCTTTCATTTTATGGGCTACGATCACGTACAGCACTTTACTTATAATACCGCTGTCGAAAACACCCGCGCAGGTATAATGTTTGATATCGAAGTCTTACCCGGTGCCACCGTGGTCGATGTCATTAGCCACAATAATATTATCAACAACGACAGCATTAGAGCCAGTGGCAACAATTGCGGGTTATTAAATAACTTTCAAGACAAAGGCTTTGATACCGTGCACGATAACTTTTGGGGCAACCCTGCCGTACCTGGCCCCGGTGCCGACCCTGCCGATGATGTCTGTGGTTTTCTTACCGAAGACAGCGCACCGGCAGCGACCATGAATACCCGCTATTTTATTTACCCACTACCGCCAGTATTAATTACCGAACCGCTGGCCACTGTGTTTGATTTTAGCGAATATATGGATGCCATGATTACCCCTTAACCTATCGGGCACTCGACCTTAACCATGGGCGCTATAGACATAGCGCCTTTTATCGCGTTGATGGTGTATGCTGAGCCCCTGATTGATACATGATCGATTATATAATAATCTCAGAGGGCAATGACTGCTGTATTTACCGGATCATCTCGGCGGGGTACTTAACTTTAGTACCACTTACAATCTCAAGACAACTCAACTATTAGTTCTTTACGGACCCACCGAAGCCTATCCTGTGGGGCATGGCCGCCATACTCAGTATAATTAAGAAACACTTCACCACATTTTTTGCAGCGCCTAATTATTGATTCATGATATGGATAAAAATTAATGGCAATAGGTGCATCTTCACTCCAGTAGTTAGTATTTTCTGGATGGTATTCGGAATATCCATTTTCTTTTATATATTTCTCTGCATCAGAAAATTCACCCACAGACACTAAGGACTGTTTCAATTCTTGTGAGGCATTACTCCAACTTTTATATTTTTCTTTCCGGCAATCATCACAAGGCTGTCCTTTGGCTTCGTTAGCTATTTTTTAATTCAAGAACTGCGTCAACAAATTCACTCGGAGGTTGATAATTGTGATCTAAAAGATAGTGAATAATCATATCTGGCACTGCAAATATTAAGTTACTACGAGTAGAATGGATTCTAAATTCTGCTGACCCAAGCAAATAGCTTTTACCATTTATATCATCAAAGTATGTAGGTGCTGATTCGTTCTCACATAAATTACAGATGTGAAATCCTCTAGTTCTTAAAGTGCGATCATCCCAAAGTGTAATTAAAATTTTAGCAACTTCTACATTTGGTTTACTAGACTTAATGTAATTATTATCCTTGTTAAGCCATCCTATATTAACGATATTTTTTCCTATACCGCTTTCATGATATTCATAGCTAGTTAGGTCTTTATAGTACATTTTTCACTCCAACTAAAATTTAGTTTTTTCACTATAGCACCAAGCACAAATAGTAGTATCTTTATTGTCCATAACATGTCTTACCTGTACCTTATCCATCGTGGTAACGTCATGCACATTGATATTCTGTTTTCCTCCCCACCGCTCCAGATCTTCATCGTAAAATGCTCTGTGTGGATAGAGATTACCTTCAGCATCACCATGCGTGCCCGTCAATATATCTACAGTTCCGTGATAATTGTCAGCTATGCGGGCAAAGTCTCCTTGAGTAATAGGCCCCGTAGAAACATGTACTGAGCCACCATTTGGACTCGGAGTCGAATAAAATTTTGAACCCAGATAGGAGTCAGAAATTATATCGTAATCATCAGGAATATTCCTTGAGTTCGGCGTAGCCGGCGGCATCGTCTGACGCTGCGGACTTGCCACAGCACTCAGCTGCCGGGCCGCACTTTCCTTTTGTGCGGTCAACCCTAACGGATCCACCCAGCCAATCGGGTTGGGCACATACTGATAATGATTCACCCCACCCAATAACTTAATCGGGTCCGGTGTAATAAAACTCCCGATCTGTGGATCATAATACCGGTGCCGGTTGTAGTG
>Ga0193963_1001134_pt1 | contig 13540 bp, 11 predicted proteins | sample FB_6_MG_FD_140359 | JGI IMG/M metagenome (GOLD analysis project Ga0193963, IMG submission 140359) | Microbial mat bacterial communities from the Broadkill River, Lewes, Delaware, United States - FB_6_MG | ecosystem: Environmental > Aquatic > Freshwater > River > Microbial mats | place: USA...
CCGGTATAAAGTATGAATCAGTTGGAGGCGAATTAGAATCAAATATTAATGCCATTGAATATAATTCATTAGCCAATAATTCAGTTCTCTCGTTAGATGGAACAAGCTTCAAATCTACAGCTTATACGATTCATCAGAATAATTTTTTCAAACTTAGAGATTTAGGACAGTTGTTAGATTTTTCTGTAGAATGGAATGCAACTGAAAAATCTATAGAAATTATTACAAGTTCAGGATATAATCCAGAATAAACGCATATAATACTTGAAATAATCCTAAAAATGAGGTATTATATATAGGTTAAAAACAATTAGGAGGGCTTTATGTTCGTATCAATAATATTAGCTGCTGGAGAAGGCACTAGAATGAAATCAAAGGTTACAAAAGTATTACATAAAGTATGCGGAAAAGAAATATTTAAATATGTTTATGAGGCAACTAAAAAAGCAAAAATAGAAAAAAATATAGTAGTTTTATCTGCAAGTAGTATAGAATCAGTAAAAAACAGTTTCAGTGATGAATCCTTAGTTTTTGTAGAACAAGAAAAAGGTGAAAATAAACCTTATGGAACTGGATATGCAGTAATGTGTGCTGTAGATGAGATAAAAGATGAAGATACAGTTGTTATATTATGTGGAGATGGACCATTAGTTAAATCAGAAACTATAGAAAATCTTATTGCAGTGCATGAAAAAAATTCGAACGCAGCTACTGTGTTAACATGTATAGTTAATCAACCACACGGATTAGGCAGAATAGTAAGAAATAACAAAAATTTAGTTGAAAAAATAGTAGAAGAAAAAGATGCTAATGAAGTAGAAAAAACTATTAATGAGATAAACACAGGTGTTTATGCTTTCAAAGGAAAAATGTTGAAAGACTCATTGAAAAAAATTGATACTAATAACGCATCAGGTGAATATTATTTGACAGATACTTTAAAAGTTTTAAATGAAGACAAATATAACATAGGTGCATGTATATTAGAAGATGAAACAGAAATGCATGCAGTTAATAATAGAATTCAACTAGCAGATGTTACAAAACTTATGAGAAAAAGAGTGAATGAAAAACATATGCTTGCAGGAGTAACTTTAATTGACCCTGAATCTACTTACATAGAATCAGATGTTGTGATAGGAAAAGATACAATAATTGAGCCTAACACATATTTAGAGGGCAATACTGTTATAGGAGAAGATTGTGTAATTGGACCAAATTCTAGAATTATAAATACAAAAATAGGTGATAGAACAAGCATAGATTCATCGAAAACTATAGATGCGGTTGTAGGTGATGAAACAACAGTAGGACCATTTGCATACTTAAGACCAAAAGCAAAATTAGGTAATAACTGTAAAATTGGTGATTTTGTCGAAGTTAAAAATGCAGTATTAGGTAATGGTAGCAAATCATCACATTTAGCCTATATAGGTGATGCAGAAGTTGGAGAAAAAGTAAATATAGGTTGCGGAGTAGTATTCGTAAATTATGATGGAAAAAACAAAAATAAAACTATAATAAAAGATGGAGCATTTGTTGGAAGTAATTCTAATTTAATTGCACCTGTAACAATAGAAAAAGAAGGTTACGTAGCTTGTGGTTCTACGATTACAGATAATGTAGGAGAAGGCGATTTAGCTATAGCTAGGGCAAGACAAGTTAATAAAGAAGGACGAGGAAAAGGTAGATTTTAAATCTGCTTTTTATCTGTGAGGTAATGATATGTATTTGATAGTTGGATTAGGAAATCCAGGGAAAGATTATGATAAAACAAGACATAATATTGGTTTTGATGCTATAGATAAATTGGCAGAAAAAAGAAATGTAAAATTAAATAAAATGAAATTTAAAGCGATGTTTGGAGATTATTCTATAAATGGTGAGAAAGTTTATTTATTTAAACCATTAACATTTATGAATTTGAGTGGAGAAGCGGTTCGCCCATTTGCAGAATATTATAAAATACCAGTAGAAAATATTATTGTGATATATGATGATATTGATTTAGATGTGGGAGCACTTAGAATTAGAGAAAAAGGTTCTAGTGGAACTCATAATGGTATGAAATCTCTTATATATCAATTGAAGAGTGAAGAATTTCCTAGAATAAGAGTTGGAGTTGGTAAAAATACAAATTCAAATATAAGTTTAGTTGATCATGTTATAGGAAGATTTTCTAATGAAGAAAGAATGGATATAGAAGACATTTTAGATAGAGCGGGAAGTGCTGCTGAAGCGATAGTTGATGGAACTATTGCAAATGCAATGAACCGATTTAATAAAAATGTTAAGAAGAAAGAAAAGGATAAATAATGTTAGAACATTTGTTGACACGATTTCAAAGTAACGAAAAATACATTGAATTATCAAAAAATATAGAAAAATCAAGAGTTCAATTATTGCATGGCCTTTCTGATGAGGGCCTTGCATTTTTGTGTTATAATTTACTGCAAAACTCTGCCAATAAAATATTAGTTCTTACTCCAGATGAGTGGAAAGCAAAAGATATAAAGACATTAATTAGTGGATACACTGATAAAGTAGAACAATTTGTTCAAAAAGAACTTATGCTTTACAATGTAGATGCTTTAAGTAAAGACAAAATATACAAAAGAGTAAACACAATTGCAAAAATAATAAATGAAGATAAATTGATAATAACTGCGTCATCAGAAGCAATCATGACAAGAATAGTTGATAAAGACAGATTTAAGAATTCTGTGTTAGAATTCAACTACAATGATAGATATGATTTTGATGAACTCAAAACAAAATTAATTGATTTAGGTTATGATAGAGTTGATTTTGTGGAAGGAAAGGGTCAATTTAGCGTTCGTGGAGGAATCATAGATGTTTTTACATCTGATTCAGATAACCCATATAGAATAGAATTTTTTGATGATGAAATTGATTCTATTAGGCTTATTGATAAAAATACTCAAAGATCTATTGATAGTATAGATGAAATAAGTATTTATCCACTTTCAGATATGTTTTTTGGAGAAAAAGAGAAAAAAATCATAGAAGAAGAGCTGAAACTTGATTATCAAAAAAGGCTGAGAAATATATCTAAAGCTGATAATAATGATAGACATTTGAAAAATATAGAAGAACTGATAAGTACTTATATTAATAAATTTGAAGGTGATTTTCAATTTGATAATGCTCAATTGTTATCAGTATATATGAAAAATAATTTATCTAATATTTTAGATTATTTTGATAAAAACACGATTATTCTTATATATGAGCCAGATAAATTTACATCTTCTATAAAAGGGATTGAAGAAAATTTTCAACTTAAATTTTTAGAATTATTTGAAAAAGGTCAGATATTAAGTCAGCAGAGTGATATTTATTATAAAAAAGAAGAGGTATATAGTAAAATAGATAATCATAAGAAAATTTATTTTAATTCTCTTTTAAAAACAAACAAAAACATACTTATAGATGATGTGATTCAAATATTAAGCAAGGAACCGTCAAATTATTACGGAAAAATGGAAGACTTAGCCAATGATTTGAATAGATATCTGAAAAAGAAATATTCTATAAAAATTGTGCTGAACTCTGAAGAAACATGCAAGAAAATAGCTACAATTTTAGAAGATTATGAAATATCTACTGTTTTGAGTTTTAATGATGAAGCAGTAATAGATGAGTCTATAATATTAACTGTTGGAAAAGCTTCAAAAGGTATAGAGTTTCCCTTAGATAAGCTTATTATACTTACAGAAAATGAAGTCTTTGGAACGGTTACAAAAAAGAAGAAAAAGAAAAAAAGAAAAAATGCTAGGAAAATTGATGCATTTACTGATCTTAAAATAGGAGATTATGTAGTACATGAATTTCATGGTATAGGTCAATATGTTGGTATTGAAAATATAGAAATAGGTGGTATAAAAAAAGATTATCTTAAGATTAATTACAAGGGTAAGGATGTTCTATATGTACCAGTAGATCAGTTATCAGCAATACAAAAATATATTGGATCTGATAGTGCTTCACCAAAAGTAAGCAAAATGAGTTCTCAAGAATGGAAAAAAACTAAGGCAAAAACAAAAAAAGCTATAGAAGATATGGCAAAAGAGCTCATTCAACTATATGCGAAAAGAAGAAAACTTAAGGGATATGCTTATCCAGAAGATGATATCATGCAGAAAGATTTCGAATACAGATTTCCATTTGATGAAACTGATGATCAATTAAAATGTATTGAAGATATTAAAACAGACATGGAAAAAGCAGAACCTATGGACAGATTGCTATGTGGTGATGTAGGCTTTGGAAAAACAGAAGTAGCACTTAGAGCTGTATTTAAAGCCATTTCAGCAGGTAAACAAGTAGCAATACTTGTACCGACAACTATCTTAGCACAGCAACATTATACTACGATAATTGATAGATTTAGGGGCTTTCCTGTTAAAGTTGGAATGTTATCAAGGTTTAAAAATGCTAAGGAACAAGAAAATATCATAAAAAATGTTAATAAAGGATTATGTGATATAGTAGTAGGAACTCATAGATTATTATCGAAAAGCATAAGATTTAAAGATTTAGGTCTTTTGGTTATAGATGAAGAACAAAGATTTGGAGTTAAGCATAAAGAAACTATTAAAGAATTTAAATCGAATATAGATGTTTTATGTTTATCAGCAACACCAATACCTAGGACTTTGCATATGTCCATGATTGGTATAAGAGATATGAGTATCATACAAGAACCACCACATGATAGAATAGAAATTCAAACATATGTTATTGAAGAAAATGAAGGTATAATTAGAGATGCTATAGAAAGAGAAATGTCTAGAGGTGGTCAGATATTTTATGTTCATAATCAAGTTAAGGATATAGAATCAGTAGCAAATAGACTTAGAAAATTAGTTCCAGAAGCTAAAGTTTGTATAGGTCATGGACAACTAGATGAGAAATCACTAGAAAATATGATGGTTGATTTTGTAGAAAAAAAATATGATATTTTAGTATGTACTACAATTATAGAAACTGGTATGGATATACCAAATGTAAACACATTGATTATTGATAATGCAGATAAATTTGGATTATCACAATTATATCAATTAAGAGGTAGAGTTGGTCGATCGAATAAGACTTCATATGCTTATTTAACATATAGAAAAGATAAAATACTTACAGAAATAGCTAGCAAAAGATTGAAAGCTATAAAGGAATTCACAGAATTTGGTTCAGGATTCAAAATAGCCATGAGAGATTTAGAAATTAGAGGTAGTGGTAATGTACTCGGTCATCAGCAACACGGACATATGATGGCTATCGGTTATGATTTATATGTTAAATATTTAGAACAAGCTGTTAAAAAATTAAGCGGAGAAGAACTAGAATACAATGAAATTGAAATGACTGTAGAGCTTAATGTAGATGGGTTTATTCCAGGATATTATATAGCAAATGAAGAAACGAAAATAGAAATGTATAAGCGTATTGCTAGTATTGAAAACGAAGAAGATGTTTTAGATGTTAATGAAGAATTAATAGACAGATTCGGAGATATTCCAAGACAAGCAGGAAATCTTATTAAGATTGCGTTTATTAAATCTTTATGTAAACAGATAGGAATAAAAGATTTATTGCAAAGTGGAAAGATGTTGCAAATAGAATTCACATCTGCTATTAAAATGACTGATAAAATAATGGATTACTTGATGAAAAATCAAAGTAAAAAGATCAGATTTGATATGAGCAGCAAAGATCCAAAAATGAAATATGTCTTAACGGCAGAGAAGAAACAAAAAGAAATTTTGAAAGAAGTCACAGCATTGCTTTCTGAAATGAAAGAAGCCAATGAAAAAGAAGATTAAACATTGAACTTTTGATGAAACCTATGCTTGATATATTTATTGCTAGAATCTAGGAGGATAATATGAAAAAATTAGTAGCAATTTTGTTAGTGTTAACATTAGCATTTTCTGTAGTAGCATGTTCAGAAAATACTAAAGGAAAAGAAGAAGATACAAATACTTCTGGTCAAGAAAACGGATCAGAAAATGGTGTAGATAATGGTGATGAAAAATCACCAGAAACTGTTATAGCAACTGTAAATGGTAGTGATGTTACAGTTGGGGAATTTGTTGAAATGTATCAAAGTGAAAAAGCAAGATATCAACAAATGTATCCAGCAACAGATTGGACAGCAGATTCAGGTAATGGACAAACATATGAAGATGCATTCAGAGCGATGATAATGCAATCAGTTGTTGTAAATGAAGTATTATATACTAATGCTATTACTGAAAATTATGCAGTTGATCAAGAAGAAGTTGATAGTAAATTAGCAGAAGTTAAAACAAGCTTTGGCGGAGATGATAAATATGAAGCAGCCTTACTTGCAAATAAAAAAACAGAAGAACAATTGATTAAGGATATTGAAAAATCAATGATCATCGAAAAATATGTTGTAGAAAAAAGAAAACCAATTGATGAGTTTGTACCTACAAATGAAGAGCTTGAAATGGAATATACTATGAATTCGAAAGAGTATAATCAAATCACAGCTAGTCATATATTAGTTGATACAGAAGAAAAAGCCTTAGAAGTTAGATTGAAATTAGTTAAAGAAAATGCTAATTTTGAAGATTTAGCTAAAGAATATTCTTCATGCCCAAGTAAAGAAAAAGGTGGAGATTTAGGAGAATTTAAATTTGGTGAAATGGTAGAACCTTTTTCAGCTGTTGCATTTGAATTACCAGTTGGAGAAATAAGTCAACCAGTAAAAACTCAGTTTGGATACCATATAATCAAAGTTACTGATAAAAAAGATTCTTTAGATTTAATAGATAAAGATGCTGTCAAAGCTTCAATTCAATCTAAAAAATATAAAAATATGATAGATGAATTAGTAAATGCTGCTGATATCAAAATGATGGATGAAGAAAACACAGAAAACACAGAAAATTCAGAAAACACAGAAAACACAGAAAATTCAGAAAACACAGAAAATACAGAAAATACAGAAAATACAGAAAATTCAGAAAATTCAGAAAATTCAGAAAATTCAGAAAACACAGAAAACACAGAAAACACAGAAAATGATGAAAATTAAATAAAAAATTTGATTTTAAGAATTGCAAATATACAAGTTTGCAGTTCTTTTTTTATTTCTAAAAAAATTTATGACTTAGCGAATTAAAAAAGTAATTATAACTTTGACAAGACATGAAAAAAATGGTAAAATATCATAAGGACAAGGTTTTCATAAAAGTTCAAATAAAAATTGAGAGGTGACTTATGAATATTAGTTTTCACGGCGCAGTAGAGACAGTTACAGGTTCAAATCATTTGTTGAAATTTAATGATAAAAAGATATTATTGGATTGTGGTCAATTCCAAGGAAGTAACAGAGAAGAACTCATGAATTGGGAAAAATTACCATATGATCCTTCAGACATTGATTATATTCTATTGAGTCATAGCCATATTGATCATTGTGGCAGAATTCCACTTATGGTTAAAAGAGGTTTCAGAGGACAGATTATATGTACTAAGGCAACACATGATTTGTGTGAGATAATGCTTTTAGATAGTGCACATATACATGAAATGGAAGCAGAATGGGAAAATAGAAAAGCAAAACGTGCAAATAAAAGAAAAACCACACCTTTATATACGCAAGAAGATGCTAGAAACAGCATGAAATTTTTTAAAACAGTGTTGTATAATCAAGTTATAAAATTAGATGAAGATTTGATTGTAAAATATAATGATGCTGGACATATTTTAGGGTCAGCAATAATTGAAATTTGGATCAAAGAAAATGGAAATAAAGAACCTATTAAAATTGTTTTTTCAGGAGATTTAGGAACTTTTGACAGACCTATATTAAAAGATCCTACATCTATAGATTCAGCTGATTATCTGATTATGGAATCAACATATGGATCTAGATTGCATAAAGAAAAAGAAACCCATATGGATAGATTGATAGATATTATAATAAAAACGGTAAATAGAGGAGGAAATGTAGTTATTCCTTCATTTGCAGTGGGAAGAACACAAGAAATTATTTATGGATTAAACGAATACTACGAAGGAAATGGAGAAAAATCTGAATTTTTAAAAAAAATACCTGTATATATTGATAGTCCTTTAGCAACAAGAGCTACGGAAGTTTTCAAAAGAAATGCACAGGTATTTGATATGGAAACAAGAGAGAAATTATTAAATGGTGATAATCCATTGCATTTCAAAAATCTACATTTTACTTTGTCAGCGGCAGAATCAAAGGCAATAAACTCTGATAAATCGTCTAAAATTATCATATCAGCAAGTGGTATGTGTGATGCAGGTAGAATAAAACATCATTTGAAACATAATCTATGGCGTGAAGAAAGTAGTATTGTATTTGTAGGTTATCAGGCTGATAATACACTAGGTAGAAGAATAAGAGACGGTGCAAAGCTAGTTAAATTATTTGGTGAAGAGATAGCTGTAAATGCAGATATATATTCAGTAGAAGGATTTTCAGGACATGCTGATCAAAAAGGTTTGTTAGATTGGATTAAAAAATTCAAGCAAAAACCTAAAAAAATCTTTATTGTTCATGGAGAAGATGAGTCAAAAAAAGAATTTGCACGTCAAATAAAATTACAGTGTAATACAGAGACTATTATACCAACAAAGAATTTTGAATATAATTTAACAAAAGATGAGAAAATTTCAGGATATGATTTAGTTACAGATAGATTTGAAAAAGCGCATGAAAAAGCTGATCCTGAGAAAGTTAATAAGTTAGAAGAACAGATGATAAAATTGAAAGATTTATTTGAAGGTTCAGTAAATCTTACAGATGATTATATGAATGCTGGAGTAAATGTTGAAGAGTACAATGAACTTAAAAATCACTTACTAGAAATTGAAGAAAAAATATTGAATTTAACAAGCATTACAGGTAAATAAATATCAGTAGAAGGAGAAGTTGTAATGATTTCTCCTTCTAACTATTTGTGGACTTTTTTATGAATTTAGGTTATAATATAGTGAGTAATTTTAACCAAAGGAGCTTTTATGATTATCAAATATTCGATTATTTTTGCTGTAATAATAGTATTTCTATTGATATCTTTTGTTTTTTATGCAGAAGTCAAACAAAACATTGATAAATATAGAAAAAGCATAGGCTATGATAAAAACAAATTAGAAAAGAAAAAGGATGTAAAAAAAATGAAAGCGCCAATGAAAAGTAAAAATTATAGAAATAAGAAATCTTATGAACAAAATAGGAGCAAGAAGAAATAAATGGATTATTTAATTACAGAAGAATTAAGAAAAACGAGAAATTCATTCATAAAGAATTTTATTATAATATTAGTTTTGGTTGTTTTTATGAATATAGCAATTTCAAGTACTAATTATTTACCGGCTTATAGAAATGTTATTAGTTTTGTTATAGTAATAGTTTTTGTTTCAATTCTATTGATTTATATAATTGATAAAGCTAGCATAATCATTTATAATTTGGATGAACATGAAATAATATTTAAAAAAAGAAGATTAAATAATGAAGTGACGATTTTATCAGTACCAATAAAAGATATAAAGAGTTTGAAAAAGACGAAATTTAATAATTCTAATACAAAATTAGCAGATACTTATTATTTTGTATATACCATGTATAATAAAAATGATGATATATATTATTGTGATTTTATGAAAGAGGGCAAATTATATAGATTTATTTTCAGACCATCAGAGAGAATTCTGAGAATTTTGGAGAAAAAAGTAAATGATTAATTTTGATGAAATAGAATTTTTTAAGGGATTGGATAAATTTTCTGAAGAAGTAAAATACAGATATTGTATTCCAGGTCATGATAAAAACGATGAAGTTATAAATTGTTTAGGTGAAAAATTAGCTAAATATGATATTACAGAAACTATAGGAACTGATGATTTGAATTACCCAGAAAATTTTATAAAAAAATCATTAGAAGAGCTATCTGAAATATATAATACAAAGAGAACCTTTATTTCTGTAAATGGAAGTTCAGGAGCTCTAATAAATGCAATATTATCAGTTACTAAACCTAATGAAAAAATATTAGTTCAGAGAGATTGTCACAAATCAGTGTACAATGCTTGTATTTTAGGTGATATAGATGTAGATTACCTATATCCAAATTATGATGCAGAATATGATTTGAATTTAGGTATTTCGTGTAATGCCTTGATGGAAAAGATAAAAATTTCAGAGGATATAAAGGCCTTGATTGTTACATATCCTAATTATAAAGGAATTTGCTCAGATATAAAATCTATAGCTAATATTTGCCATGAAAATGATATAATATTAATCGTAGATGAAGCGCATGGTTCACATTTTGCTTTTTCAGAAAAATTACCACTTGCTGCTGAACATGCAGGTGCAGATATTGTAGTTCAAAGTATGCATAAAACATTACCAGCACTTACACAGACATCTTTATTGCATGTTTGTAGTGATAGGGTTAATCAAGAAAATATAGAGAAAATGTTTAAGCTTACAATAACTTCTTCACCATCGTATATTTTTATGGCAAGTATAATAGCAGCAGTTCATTATATGAATGATGTTGGTCGTGTGAAATTAGATTATATAATGAAGTTGGTTTGTGAATACAGAAATAAATATAATTTAGTGGCAAATGCTACATTAGATAGGGATAAGATCAGGAAAATAGGCGGATATGATTTTGATAGCACTAGACCTATATTATCATTGATTGATTATGATATGGATGGAACGCAATTAGAAGAAATGTTAAGGTATAAATATAAGATAGCTATGGAATATTCGGATTTTAGATATTGTGTAGGATATTTTACGGTAAATGATGATGAAGATAAAATAGCTTATTTGTTTGAGAGTTTATATGAAATAATGAAGAAAAATATTGCTAATAAAATTATTCATAGTAAGATTAAGGCTAGAGATTTTAAGTATCCAAAATGTGATAGAATAATGAAAATGAGAGACGCATTTTATGCGGATGATCAGTTAGTAAATTTAGAAAACTCTTTGAATTCATTAGCAAGTAATTTTATAATTCCATATCCACCCGGAATACCTTTGATATGTCCAGGTGAGAGAATAACAAGTGAAGTTATAGAATATATGATAGAACTTTTAGCGAATAATATTAAAGTATATGGGTTAGATAAAAATAATATAAGGATTATAAAACAATGAATGGAATATTTATAGTATTAGAAGGACCAGACGGTTCTGGAAAAAGCACAATGGCAAAAATGATAGGTGAGTATTATGAAAAAAAGGGTAAAAATATTATTTTCACTAGAGAGCCAGGCGGAACTAAAATAAGTGAAAAAATCAGAGATATAATTCTAGATAATGATAACGATGAAATGGCATATGAAACAGAAGCATTGTTATATGCTGCATCTAGAGCACAACATGTTCACGAAAAAATAATACCAAATTTAAAAAAAGGGAACGTGGTAATTTCTGAAAGATTTGTATATTCAAGTTTAGTATATCAAGGTATAGGAAGAAAACTTGGTGTAGATAGAGTAAATATGATAAATGATTTTGCAATAAATGGTCTAAAACCTGATTTAGTATTGTTTTTTGATATTGATCCTGAAAAAGCATTGAATAGAAAAATAGCACTAGAAGAAGCGGATAGATTAGAAAATGAAGATATTTCTTTTCATCAAAATGTATTTGCAGGATATAAGAAATTAATTGAAAAATATGACGAAATAATTTCTATAGATGCTGATAGAACTGCTGATGAATTGTTTGAAAATATTTGTGAATATATAAAAAAAATAGACTAGGAGGTATATATGAAATTAATAATTGCAATTGTTCAAAATGATGATGTGAGTGATTTAGTAGATACACTTAGAGACAATAATTATATGTCTACTAAATTAGCTTCTACTGGAGGATTTTTAAGTGCTGGAAATACAACTTTACTTATTGGTATTGAAAAAGAAAAAGTTGATGATGTATTAAAAATAATCGGTGAAATATGTAAGACAAGAAAGAAAATTACGACTTCTATGCCACCGACAGCTTGTTGCACGGTAGGCGCATATGTTCCACAAACAATAGAAGTAAAAGTAGGTGGAGCAGTAGTATTTGTAACAGATGTAGACAGATTTGAAAAATTATAAAATAAGAGGTTAAGATGTTAATTGAAGATTTGGGTGAACAAAAACAAATAAGAGCGTATCTAAATAAATCTATAGAGAATGATTTGCTATCACAAAGCTATATATTTGAATCATCTAATGATAGTGAAGCATATGAAGTAGCATTAGATTTTGCAAAGGCTATTTTAACAAATGATTTATCAAGTGATATGGATAGTTTAACTGAACAACTTGATACATTAAATTATCCAGATCTTCATATTTATGAGCCGGAAAAAAATATTATTAAAAGAGATAAAATTGATGATTTAATTAAATATGCATATAGAAAATCATATTATAAAGGAAAAAAAATATTTATTATTAAAGATGCTGAAAAAATGAATTTATCTGCAGCAAATACTTTATTGAAAACGTTAGAAGAACCAATATCGGAAATAGTTATAATTCTCTTAGTTAAAAATATTAGTTTATTATTAGCAACAATAACTTCAAGATGTCAAATCTTGAAATTCAAAACAGAGGATTTGAGTAAAATATATATAGCAGATGAAAGCAATGGAAGAATAGAATACTTTGAGTTGTTTGAAAAAATTGCAAGAGGTAATACTTTAGTGATATATGAATTAGAAAAATACTTTGAGAAAAAGAAAGATAATATAAATCAAATACTAGATTTGTTCGAGTTATACTTGAGAGATATAGCGTATATGAAGATAGATAGAGCAAGTGATATAGTGAATTTAGATAAAAAAGATGAAATACGTGAATTTTCAAATGAATTTAGTTTTGATAGAATAAGTAATGTCATAGATGGATTGCAACAGCTGAAATTAGATGTTGTAAGAAATGTAAACCATAAATTCATCACAGACAGTTTAGTGTTTATTATACAGGAGGAAAGTTAATGATAAATGTAGTAGGTGTAAGATTTAAAACTGCTAGTAAAATATACTATTTTGATCCAGGGAAAAAATTTATTCAATTAAATGATAATGTTATAGTTGAAACAGTAAGAGGCGTAGAATTTGGAGAAATAGTAGTTGGTCCAAAAGATATTGAAGATGATGAAATAGTTACTTCACTTAAACCAGTATTAAGAGTAGCTACCAATGAAGATAAAAGAATAAATCAGGAAAATAAGCAAATGGAAAAGGAAGCATTTGATCTTTGCTTAGAAAAAATAGAATTACATGAATTAGTTATGAAGCTGATTGATGTAGAATATACATTTGATAGAAATAAAATTATATTCTATTTTACTGCTGATGGAAGAGTCGATTTTAGAGAACTAGTAAAAGATTTAGCAGCAGTGTTTAAAACTAGAATTGAATTGAGACAGATAGGTGTTCGTGATGAAGCTAAAATGATAGGTGGACTTGGACCATGTGGTAGACCG